>Ga0114922_10003842_pt1 | contig 13976 bp, 24 predicted proteins | sample AartaG_FD_100975 | JGI IMG/M metagenome (GOLD analysis project Ga0114922, IMG submission 100975) | Deep subsurface microbial communities from Aarhus Bay to uncover new lineages of life (NeLLi) - Aarhus_00045 metaG | ecosystem: Environmental > Aquatic > Marine > Oceanic > Sediment | place...
ACTTCGCCGAAACGATCCTCGACGCCCTGCTCATCCTTTTTCCCGAGAGAAAGAGCAAACCTTTCAAGTCTTCCGCCCGAGCTGCTTCGTAAGCGAAGACAGCGAAGATCACTGACGAAGGATACCGATGATGAGCGCCGGAATCCCCGTTAAAAAAAGCCGGGAATGATTGTCATGGCAGGTTCGCAGGGGTACCTTCCGGACGGCTAGGCCTCTCGCTTCAGCTCATCGGCGATAGCCTTAGCCCAGGAAGTGACGGCATCCCAGTCTCGTGAGTCGCCGAGCGGTGCGTTTACTTTGTTGATCATCCATTTTTCGACTCCGCTAAGTTTTGCTGGATCCACAGCACCGTTTAAAACAGTGACCCCCCGAGGCGGAATGCGGTCGGCGACAGATTGGAGCGCCTTGGGGAAGCGCCAGCCATTCGTCAATTTTACCGGATCTCCCTTTCCCGTGGGCCCGCTGGAAAACAACCACACCAATCGCTCGGCCAGGACTTTCTCGTTGGCCTTCAAAAACCTCGCCGCTTCCTTGCGCCAGCGGCCTATGTACACCGCGCTGCCTAATACAACCGCACTGTAGGAGTTCAGGTCGCTAACCCGACTCACAGGCAACACGTCGGTTGGAAAACCTGCTTGAACAAGCACTTCTCCAATTTTATCGGCAATCTTCGCCGTCGCACCGTACTTGGTGGCGTAGGCCACCAGGACTTTCTTGTCCATTTCATCCTCCATTTTGCGTGGCAAGCGGTTGTAGCCGCCGCTTATCGCGAAACTGAGCAGCATCTATGGCGTTTATTTAGCAGTGTGCTCCAAGTAGTCACACGAGCTTTCGCTTTCATTTGGATGCACCTCCATCACAAATCTGGTTCTACCTATCTGAGTGCTGAGTGCTAAGTAGGAAGAAAGGCTATATTCCCGCCACTTACTGCCGTCTGTTCTTCAACGTTCAAACAAGAATGCATAACCAGTCCCCGCAATCCACTCGCATCATTTCGAGAATGAACGATGGTCTATCTTCGTATGGGATTTCGTGCAATGTATAGGTCGACAGAACCAGGTCCAAGAATTTATCCTTGAATGGCAATTGTGCCGCACTACATAAACGTAAATCTGCATGATCGCCCAGTCTCCGCCGCGCTTCCCGCAGCATTGCCGACGATACGTCAACACCATACACATCCAGATCCGTACCGGTTCCGTACCCGATATCCAGTACCTTGATCCCTGGGATCGGGGGCGCAAGTCTCTGTCGTTCCCGCTTCAAGGCAACATTGAGCGATCCAATTACAAGATCATATATTGCCGCGGAATTCCTGTACGGATCCTTGCGCATTTTCACCGCCAATCCTGCTCTGCTGACTCGAATGCGTTTGCAGCTCCAGGCCGAAACGTCCTCATGATGGGGTGGTGTGACTAAAGGATGAACTTGCCTGCCTTATAGATCAGTTTCCCATCGACAGATATTGTTCCTCCATCCCGCATGTCGCACAAGAAGTCCCAGTGGATACCACTTTCGTTCGCTCCCCCCGTTTCAGGGAAGCCGGTTCCTAGGGCAAGGTGGACGGTTCCACCGATCTTCTCGTCGAAGAGCATGTTCTTGGTGAAGACCGAGATCTGGTAATTCGTGCCGACGCCGAACTCGCCGACTCGCCTCGCTCCTTCGTCTGTATCGAGCATTGCCATTAAATGATCTTGGTGTTTTTCGGCCTCCGCCTCAATCACTCGCCCCCCCTCGAGGCGGAGGCGAACTCTGCCGACATCCACGCCTTTGTAGATCGACGGAAAGGAGGATTCCATCCATCCGTTAACGGAGTCTTCCACGGGGCAGGTGAAGATCTCGCCATCCGGCATATTGCACTCACCGTCACCGCTGATGAAGGTCCTGCCTTCAATGGAAAAGACCAGGTCAATGTGAGGGCCGTTTACGGTGACAGTGCGTTTGCCGGCAAGCTTCTCAACCAGCGCGGATTGGCTTTCAGCGATGTGTTTCCAGTTGGCGATCGGATCATCCTGGTCGGCGTATGTGCTGGCGAAAAAGAAATCAGCGAATTCGGTACGGCTCATCTCGGCATCCTGGGCATAAGCCGAAGTCGGTACCGTAGAAATTACCCAACGTAGAGAGCCTTCTGCAGCCCTCTTGATATAGAGGCTGCGAAGATCGGCGCGAGCGTGAGCGTGAAGACCGATTCTCGAGCTGTCTGACCTGGAGAGACGACGGGTATTGGTCGCGGCCATGATCACGATATCACAGTCCCAAGAGCGGATCATCTGCTCAGCCCACGGCTCGCTATACTCCAGTTGTTCGTCGTTCGCCTCCGCGTAGAGGATCCGATCGAAACCTTCGGTGTTTCGCATTTCGAGATAGGGGACTGGGTATGCCCCAACCCGCAATACTTCTCGAAGAACAGCTTCCATGAGAGGCATGGCTTCCGGTGAGAATGGATACCCGGTAAGTCCCACAAGTTGCCGAGGTTTTACTTTGGTGCTGTATCTTACAAGGATCTCAGCGAGACGATCGAGGCGGGGATCGTCCATCGGCCCTCTCCTTCAGAGACGTCGGCTCTTCATCAAGCCGAGCTGCCGCGACTCAACAAATGGGTACCTAATAGTCTACTCCAGGCAATCGTTTCCCGCCAGCATACGTTGAAACAATCTGTTCACTTTAACGAGGCTGCTGGATACCGATGGTCACTCGGGCTACCGTTGGTTGCCAGGGTTGTGTAATTTAGAAATGTAGCCCATAACGACTGAGTATAACGACTGAGCTCACCTGCATTTTGGAGAGTAGCAGAAAAATGTCAGTTGGAACAATTTGTTATGCCGTCTTTATCAGAGTTTCATAAAAGATTCTCCTTAAAATAGAACTCCAAAGTGTCGATTTATCATTTCCAAATAGTTATATTTTGTATAAAAAATGGAAATATGCTGATAATCTCATATTTATTTATACCTATGTTCTTTAGTATCTTTTTTATCTCATAAGGCCTGTAGGAGGCTCTTACAGATTTTAAAAATCCATTTTGCTTGGGTATCCAATATAGCCACCATACTCTTTTCAAATCATAAATCATCAATACACCATCATCATTTAGTAATCTCAGTAAATTATTAATTACTTTTTTTGGATTTTTCCAATGGTGTAAAGAAAATGTAGAATAGATCAAGTCATACTTTCCTAGCTTTTGCAAAACACTTTCATCCTCAATATTTGCCGCAATAAATTGTATTTGCGAATTTAGTTTTTTTGTATTAATGCTTTCGCTCGCAACTGAAACCATATCTGACGAAATTTCTACGGCTGTAATATTTACATCTTTATTGTTTTCTGCAATTATTGCTGACAATATTCCAGAACCCGCACCAATTTCTAAGTAACTTCCCTTAATATTGAAAGTATTTAGTTTATTCAAAAATCCTCTAAATCTCATTTTTGATGATTTTTCAGATTCTTCTGCATATTTTCTCGCATTTTTAATACCAGAAAAATATTCTTCTTGGTGACCTTCAACAATTCTTTTAAACATATTCATTCCTTTCTAAGACAGTCTTTAACTTAGCATAACGAAAAGCTGACTTACACCCTCGTACCGACCGAAGGGATCGATAGAGCGTCAAGTTAAGCGAAATGTTCGGCAGATTCTTATCCTCCGGCTTCGGGTAAAGGTCCCCAACATCAATCTAGACCAATAGTTCTCCTCGGAATACCGTAATAGCCTTACCACACAGAAGTACCTTGTCTTGGCTTAACCGGCAGCGGATGACTCCTGTTCTTCTAGATGCTTGAAATCCGGTCAGTTCATTTTTCTTCATTTTCTCAGCCCAAAAGGGTGTCAGATAGCAGTGCGCTGATCCTGTAACTGGATCCTCATCTATCCCTACCGCGGGAGCAAAGAATCTTGATACAAAATCGTAGTCTTTGGCAGTTGCTATGCTAGTTACAAGCATAGCTCGAGCATCAGTTTCGGAAAGTAATCGAAAATTAGGTTGTAGTTCATATACTTCCTGGTCCGATTCAACCTCCACTAGATACAGATTGCCAGTCTGTGTCACATATTTCCCGGTATACTTGGGGTTGATGCCGAGTGCTTTTGATAATTTCGGATCGGTGTCAACTTGTTCGACTTTTCGCGAAGGAAAGACCATTTCTAGCCAATCTGCATGTTTTGTTGCTTTGAGAATGCCGCTTTTTGTATGGAAAAGCGCCTGTTCTTCGGTTTTGAGTATCGGTTCTTCCCATAAGATGTGTGCGCTTGCTAATGTGGCATGGCCGCAGAGACTGACTTCAGTAGTTGGGGTGAACCATCTCAATTGAAAAGCAGAATTGGCTCTTTCCTTTAATAGGAATGCTGTTTCTGATAGATTCATTTCCGCCGCAATACCCTGCATCCAGCTATCCGGCCGTTCTCTGTCGATTAGGCACACACCGGCTGGATTGCCTTTGAATGGGTTATCGGTGAAAGCGTCAACTTGAAATATATTCATATATTTTGTGTTCATCCTTTTGTGTAAAATGCGTTGATTAACATAAAAATAGCTGCAATCCAATTCGTGTAAGCAAATAATTGTTTAAGATGTTTAGGTTTTGTTTTCATAGCAATTTTTCCACCTATTACTCCTCCAAAAACAGTAATAAAAGCGAGTGGTATAGCCCAAGCCGGGTTAAAATCTCCTTGAATTGCGTGACCCAAAAATCCCAAAAAAGCGGTTGCGGTTATTAAGGTAGATGCAGTACCAACAGCTATATGCATTGGAACACCACATGCTAATACCATCAATGGAACTAAAAAAGATCCACCCGATACTCCCACCATACCCGATGCAAAACCTGTCAAAATTGTTACTGGTAATGCAATCCACAGATTTATGCTATGGATTTCACTACCTAATTTTAAATTCAGGATTCCAAAATACCGTTCCCTATTTATATTTTTTTTCTCTAAAACCGGAATGAGCATTATTGCACCTGCTATCACCAGCATAACAGCAAATATTAGTTTCAATGAAAAGCCACTGAACAAATAAGAAAAATAGCCTCCTGCCAATGCAGAAAGAGCTGTAGAAGGCCCAATCAGTGCGGCCAATGACCAAGATACTGATCTATTTTTTTGGAAAATTATCATCGCTGCAACAGATGCAAAAAATAGAATAAACAGACCCGTTGTAGCCGCCTGGTGCATGGGTACATTGGCCATTGCCAAAATTACAACATAAAAATTCCCCCCTCCCTTGCCTACCATGGTCATAGCAATAGCCACAATGAAAATAAGGGATCCTACGATAATCAAATTTGTCATCTAGAAATACCTCATTATTCTTTTCTCTGAATGACTTTAAATACTTTACCAGGCTGTAATGCGTCTGTTAATGTCAAATATCCACCTTCTACTATGCGGACATCCGAAAATACTTTTGACAATAAATAGGCATAGACAATAGCAGACCGTACATTTGTAGGGCAGAAAAGCAAACCTATGGCTAGACGGCGATTGGACCAACTCCTTCCCGTTAACCATTTCATGATCACTTTCACCGTGCCTGCTGTATTCCGTGATTTCCTCCGTTCTCACAAACTCTTCGCCTGTACCACACTGTTCAAGGCATCCTCTCAAACATTAAAACGACTGGGCTCTGAATCAACTTATTTTGAAGGGAACATTCCCGGGTTCTTCGGTGTGCTGCACACCTGGGGCAGGCAAATGCAATATCATCCGCATATCCATTACATCCGACCAGGCGGTGCGTTCTCTTCGAAAGATCACTCCTGGCACCCATCGTCACAAGAATTCTATCTGTCGGTCCGAATCATGTCGAAGATTGTCAAATCACTCTTTTTCAAAGCGATGAACAGAGCTAACCTTCTACACCTGATTCCTTTCGATGCCTGGAAACAGGATTGGAACGTCAACTCCCGGGCGGCAGCAAACGGCGTCCTTGTTCAATCGCGGGTCAGCCGGACATAGGCTGCCGCTCATTCCGGGGACCCGCGTGCGCTGACGGCCATTTCCATTAGGGTTCGGATTTCCGACCATTTGCTATCGAAATGCCGATCAGTATCAACGCGGTGAACGAGTACGAGCTTTTGAGCTGGCAAAACCGCCAGAAGATGAACGCCGAGCCCAGTGTGGTAGAAACCGTGCCCCAACCCGGCCTCTTCCGGGATGATCCTCCACAAATAGCCATAGGGGTCGCCCCCGTGGTTTTCTACGGGATAAATTGCCGTGCTTTCCAGGACCCATTCCTCGGGCACTATCTGCTCGCCATTCCATTTACCGTAATCCTGATATAGGAGTCCGAAACGTGCCATGTCGCGTGTGGACATTCGGAAAAAATATGCAGGATGTTCGGACTTGGACCGTTCAAACACGTAAGCGCAATCGGCCGGGGAAAAGTCCACCATACCAATCCGTTTGGCGATGTCCTCGTTGAACGCGCCAAAGATACGTTTGCCGGTTGTCTGTTCGAAGATCGTGCCGAGCGTGTTGAAGTCCCAATTATTGTAGTAGAAAAACGTTCCGGGAAGGTGGCTGCCCCGTGCCGGCCGTGCGTCGATCATGGTCTGGTGTTCTCCGGCGGCCTCGTGATAGACGCCTGACCGTGATAAAAGCAGATCACGGATCGTGGCCTGTTTTTCGGTAGGGGTGATTGACGGTGGGATGTCGTCGATGTTCAGCTCCTCCAGGGTTGTATCTATGTCGATGACGCCCTTCTCAACGTAGATGCCATACAACGCGCCGAGAAACGGTTTGCGGATCGAATGGCACATGTACTTGTGCGTGGTGTCCCCGAATGAAAATACAACCTGACCGTCGTCCAACACCAACACAGCCGCAGAGCCGATCTCTTTGGCATAGGCCGCCGCAGTGTCAGGCTTTTCTTTCGACCATGAAGGGTTGCGCTGGCTGGATGATCCTGACGTGCTGTGTGAAGGCGAAGACTTGGAACATGTCAACAGGACCGACATAACAGAAACCGACAAAAGTATCAGGGCTCTACGCACCAAGGGTACCTTTCCCCAGGATGTCCATGGCGACTTGTCGGGCCGAATCGGGTACGAAGAGTCTGACCCGCTGAATAAACGTTTGCCCCACCGCCAATCCACCGCAGTCATCAGACCAGATGGTCACGCTGATGCCGTGTTTCTCAAGAAGGTTTTTGGTCAACTCCGCTTGAGGATGATTTGTGAACTCCGCTACCATTGACCAATTGGCTGTTTCATCCGCCATGTGATTTATACATTGAATTAATAAAGCATAAAGCATAATTCAACCGCTTCGGACTGTGCCCACGTGTTTTGAAGATAACCCGACAGATGAAACACAAAGCAAAGCTCGGTAGCCGCGCCGATTCAGCCTGCTATCTACTACTTTAATACATCCCGAAACGCCGCTCCACAACAGTTCTCGCGGTCTATTCCAGCGACATGTTGGAACGGCTTTTCTATTTGTTGTTTAATTATCCCTTCGTTACTACTTACCCAGTGGTTAGTCATGCGGCCATCTTTAGTCCGTATGGTTCATATCCTTTCAGCCGAATGTCCATAGTCACGAGTACGATGTCGTTTCTTATACACTGCCACACAATTAGGCGATCAAAAGGGTCTCTGTGATTCTCAATGAATGGCAGCAGATGGGATGTGACAATATCCTCTTCACTAATGTTGAGGACTTTGAACCCGGATTCCCGGGATGCACTAAGTATTTGCTCAGGCGTGACGCCTTCGAGCTTGAGCTTGCCGATCGAATACTTCAGCGCAATTTCCCAAAAGCAGATTTTGCTTACATACTTTATCGTTTGGGTGTCTGTAAGAATCTCTGTTATGTGTTTCTTGATTTTTGTAGGATCGATAAGCGACCAAAGTAAGTAATGAGTATCAACAAGGTAGTTCACACGCCAACCAGCTCTTCGATAGTCATTTCAAAGTCATCTGCGAATTCGCAATTTGCCTTGTTCTTTAGTAGGCCTAGCTTTACGCCGTTCTTTTTCGCGTATTGGGAGAAGGGAATAATAACCGCGATCTTCGTTTTCTTCTTTCCATAAGAAATCACGATTTGTTCACCATTCTTGATGGCCTCGATCACTTCGGAGAAATGGCTCTTCAGTTCGCCAACAGGCATAGTTTTCATATTACAAATGTATCGCAACAGATTTTTCTTGTCAAGTTGTCAAGAAAAATTACAAGATAGTTCTCGTCGGCGTTCCAACGCCCCGGATGAGCTGCCGATGCGTCCGGCCGCAGGCCGGTTTGGAACGTATTTCTGCTCTGCTTCTACCCCATATTTTTACTTCCAGCAAAAACCGTGACAACAGCAGAGATCGTCTCAATCCTAAAGGTTAGGCCGTCATTTGTGACGGTTTGAATTGTCTCTTCTAGTAGCTGGTACACAACTTCCGTGCTTGATTTAACATCACCGGACAGCGTTGGGCATTTATTTCTTCTTTTCTTTTTTCAATTTTCGTTTTTCCTTTGGATTAAGCTGGGCCTTTTTCTGTGTTTCCCTTTTACCTTTATCTTTTTTTCCCTTATCACCCATATCTGTTTCTCCTTGCTTGAAAATGACTTGCGCCAAACTGTGGCGAAACTCCTCATTCCGTCGAAGAGGTTAGCAGATGAGATCGTTTGGCATCACTGCTAAACGTCTCCAACATGCCCAGAACCTAATCGAAGAACCCTTCAGCCGCTTCGGCAGCTGGATTCGAAACAGACTGGTACAGCTTGTTGGCGGTGTCCAGTCTGATGTCGTCACGCTCGCCGATTTCTCGTCCGTCCCCTATCACTACCTGGCATGCAGCCTAACGCTGAGCTGAGTTGCCGCGCCAGGCCAAGATTCGCTTTCAGTCTACTTCCTCCCGCCTGCACTTTCCAATGGTAGTTCCACAGTCGGGTCCAACGACATGTTAAGCCGTCCTCCATTCTAATGTAATCCAAGTTGAATAAGTATGGCCTTGCCGACTTTTTCCATATCCACAGTAGAAAGTTTCGCAAGTCTGTTGGACAGCCGAGATTTACTGACCGTTGTGAGCTGGTCTGCCATTGCTTTATGTCTTTCACCTTTGATAAAGACATGAGCTTCGCTTGGATAGAGACGCTCGATATTCGAGGCCAACGGAACAACTTGCACACGATTGAGGAACTGATTGGAGGCATCATTGCTGATGATCACTGCCGGGCGCCTTTTCTTGATCGCCCCACCGATTGCCGGTTCGAAGTTTACCCACCACACCTCACCGCGCTTCATTTGCAACGTCCGTGACGGTGGCCTCTGTCCATTCAGTTGCCTCTGCTTCGCGGGCTTCATCTGAAGCCATTTCGCGGTATCCGGCTTCAAGATCTTTCTGGAGTACATGTGGGCTGACCAGGGATTCGATGAACTCGCTGATTTTGCGTCTGCCGATTACGCGGTGAAGTCCAGCATAGACCTTCTCGTCCACGGTGATAGTCAATTTTTTTCTCATACGTGTAGTATACGTATAGCTGGGGTATTACGTCAAGCGGCTTAACGGCCGGGATGAGTTGCGCCCTCGCAGGCACGAAGTGCCGAGAAGGCGTCAAGTCAATCGATATGTTATCTTCGATTTTCATAGACATATTCTGCTGACTTTTCTTGTACCCTATCTCCAAATTACTCAAGTATCTTGGCCAATCCTTCATGAATTTCTTTTTTGACAGAAGCTGACAACCCTCTACCACAAACTACTTCCGAAACAGCCATTTGTCTCCGTGCGATTTTGAATAGTTGCCCATTGCTAAATACATTGTCTGGCGGGCGGTCCAATCGCTTTGCGATTGCTTCACGCATATTGTATATTTCATCACATTTGTGTTTTTCAACCACGCTCAAGGATCTATATTCCTTTTTCTTCTTTATCGAAGGAATGCTGACTTTATCATAACTTACATTGGTTTTTGCAAACCTATATACGAGCTGCTCTATCATGTCCTGTTGTTTAATCAAACCTAATAATTCATCCTTCAATCTAAACAGGTTCTCCACATCAGACAATGCATAGTGAATCGCATCTTTAGCGACCGGTCTATTCATCCAATTATACCTTTGAAATTTTTTCTTCTTGTCTGTTTCTATTTTGAATAGATTATTTAGAATGTCACCAAGACCTTTTTGCTGAAATTCCAGCAAATCTACCAAAATCTTGAGATCCAGTATCGAAGTGATTTTTATTCCGTATTGCTTATAGACCAGCATTCTGTCCGAACTAGCATCATAGAACAGCTTGATTGCGCGGCCTTCGAGCGTCTTTTTGAGTTCTTCTCTGGTAATTGTAAAAGGATCTATGATATAGAACCTTTTCCCATCAAATACCTGTATGAGGCAGAGCTTTTCCCCATAGCAATGCAAATTGAACTCGCCCTCAAAGTCCATGGAGATTAGATCAATTTCATTTCTGTGAAGATGCTGGCGGAATTCGATCAATCCTTTATCACTTTCAATATATGTAAATTGCATGGTTTCCTCTCTATTTCCTTCTGCGGTCACAAATGGAAGATAACGGGCCGGATGGACTGCCGCTGCGTCCGGCCGTAGGCCAGGTTGGCATGCGTTCTTGCTGCACCTTTACCCCAAAATTGTATTACCAGCAAAAACCGTGACAACAGCATCGGTCTGCTCCATCCGGATGTTCGACCCAGAATATGTAGATTTATTTCTTTGATAGTACAACAACTTCCTTCTCAAGCCTGTCTCCGAGCAAATCCTTTTGAAGTTCCATGTCGTATCGTGTCTGCAGATTCATCCAGAACTTTTCGGACGTTCCGAAATATCTGGCAAGACGAAGCGCTGTATCCGCAGTGATTGCACGCTTTCCGTGGACAATCTCATTAATTCTTCTCGGCGCAACACTAATGTCCTTGGCAAGCCGATACTGCGTGATGCCCATTGGATCGAGGAACTCCTTCATCAGGATCTCCCCGGGATGAATCGGAAGCATTATTCTATTTTTCATAATCCAAGTTCCCTCAACGATGATAGTCGGCGATTTCAACCTCGTACGCGTCGCCGTCCTTCCAGACAAAGCATATTCGCCATTGGTGGTTTATTCGTATGCTGTGTTGGCCCTGGCGATCTGCCTTGAGTTTCTCCAAGCGATTTCCTGGCGCTTTTCTAAGGTCATTGATCGATTCCGCTGCGTCCAAGAGCATTAGCTTTCGGTAGGCAATCCGTTGCAAGTCAACAGAGAATTGTTTGCACGCCAACCGCCGGGATACACGCTCGCTGTCACTGTTTGCAAAGGATCGTATCACTGTCTACAATAATATCGTGTTCCGTTAATACTGTCAAGCGTTATTATTTGTTGTTCTGGGTCGAACGCAGAGTTGACCCGCCGCGCCGGTTCGATCTGCCCGGTCAGTTCAACCCGTCTGGCGGGCCGTACGCAACGATGAGGCCGCGGTCGACTCAATCCTTGAGGTTATGTTCAGTCTACTCTCGGAGTTCTGTGATGGTCATATACTCGTCGGGTAGGAGTACCTTCACTTGGTCTTTGGGGTAGTCAGAAACGTTGCGCGTGATGAGGAGCCCTAGCCCGTTGCTGATGGCACACTGGTACTGGATGCTATCCTCGAAGTCCTTGTACGGCGCCTGCAGTGCGGCATCGATCACTTTCTGGTCTACGGTGGCGATTCGAATCAATTGCCTAAGCCTACGAACCTTTTCAATCGCGTAGCGTCTATTCTTGATTTTCGCCAAAATGTAGTAGGTGTTTGCTATTGCCACAGGGGAAGTCAAGCCTTGGATATTCCGTTTCCTCAGAAAGGAGAAGAACCGAAGAGCAATACTATGATGGGGTTCGCGTCGAACAAACAGATCCAGAATAACGTCGGTATCGACGAAGAGGCTATGCATGCAGGTATTTGTCCCGGAGGTATCGATACTTGGCGTCGTCGCCTTCACCGAGTTTGTCGATCGATATTTCGTCCGAGAGATCAAGTACTTCGGGTGCGATATCCATCACAGTCTCAACGTCGTCTGTGAGGTACTCGAGGTATTTTGCGACGATTTCCGAAAGGCTCCTATTGTGTTCTTGTGCATAGCGTTTGGCTTTGTCGATTATCTGTCGTTCGACGCTAAGCGTCAGCTTGGTGGTCATTCTGGCCTCCTATACGTATAATATGGGTTATTATCATACGTAACGTCAACCTTTGCCAAAAGTTGCCATTGAAAGGATCGGTCGAAGTCGCGTATCGCCGAGTGAACATAACGAAGAGTTGAGTGGCTGCGCCGAATTGAAGACCTGTGACAGTTTATCCGTATAGAACCACTGTTACCGATACCAGTCTCGAAGTCTGCTCCAAAAGGCATGTTATCTTGCTTTTCATGGTTTTTTTATAAATTCTTCAGCAGTCATTATTATTATATTCCCTTCTTTAAAATCTTCTTTATTTCTTGTTATTATATATTTTATTGCATTATCCCGAGCTACCATATAATGCAAATCATCTTCAAAATCTTTATATTTATTTTCTATTGCATCAATAACATTTTTTTTAGTTAAATCCAATATTGTAAAGAGTTTTTTACTATCAATTGAAAATTCTGTAGCGATTTTCTTATTTTTTTCCTTCCTCAATATATAATAAGTATTTGCTAGCGTTAACCCAGAAACACATCCTTCATATTTATGTTTTTCGATATTGACTATTATTTCCGTTGCATAATACGAATACGGAGCTCGATCGATGAGCCAATCTAGTAGAATATTACAATCCAAGTATATTTTATTCATTTCAAATGCTTTTCTAGTAAATAGCTTAATTTTACTATATCAGTATCAACATCATCATTTCTTATTATTCCTTTGTACTTTTTTGCGATTGGTGTTAATTCAGCATCCTCTTCATTTTCTTTTAGAAGGATGCTCTTATAGAGGGTCTCAGTAAGGGAGGATACACTTTTATCATGTTCCATTGCATACATTTTTATTTGCTCAATTATTTCTTTTTCCATTCTTAGTGTTAGTTTTGTATTCATCATAACCTCCTGACGTACTTAATAGTATTATACGTCATCTTTGTGGAAAAGGCAAGTGTCAAAACAAATTGTCTGGATTTATTCGTTGATATAGACTCTATCGTTTACTGGTTTTGCTCTATAGAATGCGCTTATAGCAAGATAACGTAGAGCTCAGCAGTTTGGCGGCGGAGCGTCTGCGCGAGGTATTGGCGCGATGATTGCTGGAGCTCCGCGATGTGCAATCATCGTGACAATAGCCAAATCTGCTGCAGCGTGATGTTATCTCTCTCAATTTCATTGTTTGAAAATGTTGGTAATCATTTCCTTTTGAATCGTTCGGTATATGTAAAAGTCGTTATCGATTGAAATGATCTCTCTAATTCCAAGAGTTTCCGCGGCAACGATGAGAGTCGCATCTGCTAGATCCATTGGAACATCGTTGTATTTTTCAGTCAGATCGATAATGCGCTGAATTCCGGAAGCATCTATTTGAGTAAGTTCTAATCCGCCGCGATATATCCATTGTAGTAGCGCGATCTGAGCTCTATTATCGAAATCGAGCATGTGACTCGCTTCGGTAAGGACTGGCCATGTCGAGATAAGATGGAAAGATTCTTGTTTGATTAGATCGACAACTTGATTGTGGTACTTGTCGCTGCTGTCAAACAGAGCGATAATTGGTCCGGCATCAATGAGCGTGCTTCTCATTGAGTTTGTCCTTTACCCGTTTCTTGTAGGTAATTGATCGGCTAGAATCGTCAGATGACACGATTCCGAAAAGATCTTGTCCTAATTTGAAAGAAGAGTTCCATTTCCGGTGAGAGGCGATGTATTGTCGGAGCGCTTCTTTGATGATGTCGCTCTTCGTCTTCTTTTCAGTTGAGGCAAGTCTGTCAATTTCAGTCTCTAAATCGATAGGCAATCGTACAGTGAGCATAGCGGCCTCCTTGTATTACAAATTGTAATACATTGCGGTGAATATGACAAGTGAAAAAGCAAGAATAGCCAA
>Ga0114922_10003843_pt1 | contig 13975 bp, 13 predicted proteins | sample AartaG_FD_100975 | JGI IMG/M metagenome (GOLD analysis project Ga0114922, IMG submission 100975) | Deep subsurface microbial communities from Aarhus Bay to uncover new lineages of life (NeLLi) - Aarhus_00045 metaG | ecosystem: Environmental > Aquatic > Marine > Oceanic > Sediment | place...
ATTTGTTCTGGGAGGTATTATCATTCCCTATAAAAAAGGGTCTGTTGGTCATTCCGACGGAGATGTATTAATTCATGCAATCTGCGATTCACTCCTTGGAGCTGCTAATTTACGTGACATAGGATATCATTTTCCTGATACCTCTGAAGAATTCAGAGGAATAGACAGTAAGGTCCTGTTAAAAAAGACTATTGGCCTGTTGGCTGATAATGGTTATACCTTAGGTAACATAGATTGTACAATATGTCTTCAGAAACCCAGGGTGATGGAGTATATCCCCGAGATGCAGAAGGTACTTTCACATGTAATGGGAACCAGTGAAAACAATATATCAGTCAAAGCAACCACCGCAGAAAAGCTGGGTTTTATTGGCAGTGAAAAAGGCATAGCTGCATTTGCCGTCGCCCTGATACAGAAAAAATCAGAGACTCAGAAGAGTAACCAATCAGATGGATAAACTGTAGGAGAAACAACCTGCAGTCTGAATAAACCGAATATCCATTGATAATGCAAATAGTGATATTTTCCTGATAATGGAAACAATGATAGTACTTGGAGCAAGTCCCAATCCCGAAAGGTTTTCATTTGTGGCTGTCAGAAGCCTCCTGAAGAAAAACTACAATATAATTGCCATTGGAAAAAGACCAGGAAAGATTCAGAATATTTCTATTCTGACAGATAAGCCTGATATAAAAAATGTACACACTATTTTAATGTACATTGGACCAAAAAATCAGCCTGAATATTACGATTACATTCTGGATCTAAATCCAAAGCGAATCATTTTTAATCCGGGAACAGAAAATTACGAACTTGGAAAACTTGCTGCAGAGAACAACATTGAATGTATTTTTGAGTGTGCTCTTGTTATGCTGAATGACAGAACTTTTTAGATCCAGAAAAAAAAAGATTCCAAACCCCGGTGTCATACATATAATTAACTAATTTTGAAATTCCAATAGTCAACTGAGTGTTACAGCAACAAAAAAAATCAACTTTTTTCTTCAGAAATTTAATGCGGGGCCTGATGTGGCTAGCCATTATCATTGGCATTTTTCTGCTTTTTAAGAAGTTTGTCGATGTCAATTATATATCATGGTTAACACCGGTATTTGATACTCCTGCTATCATGTTAATAATTTATCTTACCTCCGAGATTGTAGTTGGAATTATACCCCCGGAAGTATTTATGATTTGGGCTCTCAGACATATTGATATTTCGGGATATATCACAATCATTGCATTACTGGCTGTGATTTCATATCTGGCAGGAATTGCTGGTTACTTCATTGGTCGTTATCTGAATACCACCTTATTTTACAGGTTTTTCAGAAGAAAATTTCTTGGTAAATCAGAGAAATTGCTAAATATTTATGGTTTATACCTGATAATTGTAGCTGCATTGACTCCGGTCCCCTTTTCCGGCGTCGGTATGCTTATCGGTTCAGTACGGTATCCGTTTAAGAAATACTTTTTCTACTCACTCACCAGATTTATAAGGTTTGCGATATATTCCTGGATTATATGGGAAGTCAATTCACTTTAGATTCAGGAATGAAATACAAGCAGGGGTATATTGGTGTGGTAAAAAAGCTTCCTGGTCAAATCAGCTTTGAACAGCTTGTCCAGGATGCCCCTCTGCCGGGTAGTTAAAGAAATGATATTTATTTCTTTATCCTGAACATATTCGTTGATATCAGCCAGTAATTTCTTTGAATGAACCCAGCCACATTCCACCTCATTTTTTCCATAAACACTCCGGAAATACTCTTTCAATCCATCCATCTTAATTCTGTCCCATTCACCCTCCTCAACTCCAATATGAACACAATGAATTGTAAGTTCGAGTTGACTCATAAGATTCATTAGTTTTTTGATGGATAAAAAATCAGACTCATCAAATTCAGTTACATACATCAGACTTCTAATTTTTTTCTCTTCAACAAATGAATATTTTTCAGGAATTGCTAAAACAGGATATGTGAGTTTTCTGATGATGGTTTCGGTGACACTTCCCATAATGGTATTTGCTCTGTCTTTACCATGTGTACCCATTATAACAAGATCCGGTTCATAATTACTGCAAAAACTGATTATTTCCTCTTCCGGAATGCCTGGAAAAACCTCGTAGGATATTTCAAGTTTTTCAGAATCACACTCTGTAATTTGTTTTTTAAATTCTGATATAAATTGTTCAGCAGTCTCTCTTTCTGTTTTTTCAAGATTCATTGTCACCTCTTCCTTTAATTGGCTTTGTATCTGAACAGTACCTGAAAGTTCCATCAAATCAAAAGAAGGTGTATAGTAGGCATGTAAAAGTTTTATCTGAGCACCTAATTTACATGCAATATTGGCGGCATAACGGCATGCAAAGTTGGAACATTCTGAATAATCAACCGGGACAAGTATTTTTTTTATTGGCCGGGCTCCCGAATAATTTGTTGGATCTGAATTCATTTCAACGTTTTTGAATATTCAAAAACTGTTCATTTTAAACATTAAAAATTACAAATTTTTAATCAACAAATCAAATGTTAGTATAAAAATTAGATTTTCAGTTACTGGCAAACGAAAAATGCATCTGGACAATTTGCCAGCGTCCATCTCTTTTTTCCAGTACTCCTGTCCACCTTGTATTTTCCCAGTTGGCCGGCTCTCCTTTCCATTCGTTGATATCATCAAGCCTGCAATAAAACCAGGCTACATCACCTGAATTTGACATGTTAATAACCAGATCATGAATTTCATAACTAATTGCCTTGAAATCAGGACTGTTCCAAAAAACTTCATTCTCTCTGAATTCAGCGATCCCTTTAATCAAACCGGGATTTGGATCCACTTCAATGTAATTTGAATCGTTCGCTATGGTATTGTACAGCAACTGAAAATCTTTGTTTTTAGCCCATCCAATGGAATGATGGATGGCATTTTCAATGAGTACCATTTCGACAGAACGGTCAATTATTTGATTGACAGGTTGCCTGTTACATGAAACAAGAAAAACAATAAACAAGCTCCAAAGACAGTTTGAAATAAAATGATTCATGATACTACTCCGATCCGTTGGCTTGAGACATGCAGAATATGTCTGCAAGTATTTTGTTATATTTTTCTGCGATGAACCTGCGCTTAAGTTTTAGTGTAGGCGATAATTCCCTGGTTTGTGGTGTCCACTCTTCCTGTACGAGCCTGAATCGCTTGATCTTTTCAGTTGCGCCCAATTCTTTGTTAATGTCATTTACTTCTCGCTGGAATCTTTCAATGACCTTGGAATTCTGGATAAGATCCTGGTTATCCCGGTACTTGACATCATGCAGTGAGCACCAGTTATGAAGAAATGGAAAATTGGGGGATATCAGTGCACTTGCAAATTTCTCATTCTCGCCAATTACCATTACCTGTTCAATGAAGAATGATTCCTTCAGTTTATTTTCAATGGGTTGTGGAGCAATGTATTTGCCGCTGGACAACTTGAACATTTCTTTTTTCCGGTCGGTGATTTTCAGGAACTTTTCATCAATAATCACGCCAATATCACCTGTATGCAGCCATCCATCCTCATCGATGACCTCAGCGGTTAATCCTGGTTCCTTATAATAACCCATCATCACATTTGGTCCTTTGCATAAAATCTCCCCATCTTCGGCAATCTTAATTTCAACTCCCGGAATAGCCTGTCCTACCGTTCCAACGCGAATTTCGTTTTTATCAGGAGGTCTGTTTGCTGCAATAACAGGTGAAGACTCAGTCATTCCATAGCCTTCTATCACAGGAATTCCTGCAGCACTATATATTGTTGCCAGGCGCGGCTGTAATGCTGCACCACCTGCAACAACCAGCAGAAGTTGTCCTCCCAGTGCTTCACACCATTTGCTGAAAACCAGCTTTCTGGCAACCTTGAGTTTCAGATTGTAAAACCAACTATTCTGGTTATTGTGTTTATATTTCAATCCCAGATTTACAGCCCAGAAAAAAATCTGTTTTTTTATTCCTTTCAAATCCTTACCCTTTCCTATAATTCTATCATAAACCCTCTCCAGCAGCCTGGGCACTGAAATAAAAATATGTGGTTTTATCTCCTTCAGGTTATCCGCGATGGTGCCCATATTTTCAGCATAATAAATGCTGATTCCAACACTCTGAAAGTAATAATTAACTGTTCGCTCAAACACATGACTGATGGGTAAAAAGCTTAAAGTGCGCTGGGTATGATTAAAGTCAAAAATCTGGCCGCATGAAACAACATTGCTCATGATGTTGCGATGAGAAAGCATAACACCTTTAGGGCTTCCGGTGGTTCCTGATGTATAAATAATGGTCACCATTTCTTCAGGACTCATTTCCTTTTTTATCCTTTCAAGTTCCTCTTTGTACTTTTTTTCATTTTGCTTTCCGAGCTCTAATATTTCTTTCCAGTTTTTGATACCTTTTATTTCGTTAAAACTGTAAATTTCTTTAATGGAACCTACTTTTCTGGCAATTGGTCCAATCTTGTCACATAACGTCTTATCGGACATGATTATCAAAGAAGGCTCGGCATGGTTCAAAATGTATTCGTAATCATCCTCACTTAATGTGGGATAAATGGGCACATGAATGATTCCTGTCTGCGACATACCCATATCCATATAATTCCATTCAGGACGGTTGTTTGATATGGTTGCTATCCTTTTCCCCTTTTTCAATCCCAGGGACAGCAAACCATAGCTCACATAATTGGAATTTGTTACATAGTCAGCGGATGAATATTTCACCCAGAAGCCTTTTTCTTTTGCGGCGATGGCATCCTGTTTGTATGCGAACTCTTGCTTATAGTTTTCGAGCAGGTCAAAGGTGCGTGTTGGTTCCATCTCAATAGGTTTTAGGTTCATTCAAATATAACTATTTTGACTCAATAAGCAAATTATTAATGCTTTAATGCTTCATGACTTATGTCACGAATCCGGAAAAAAATCATAATGATCGTCCTTTTTTGCAGAAAGAATAGCTGAATATATTCATAAACATTCATCCTGGTAGATATCCTGAATCAACAATTTATATTTTTCAATAAGATAAGTACGTTTTAATTTGAGACTAATGGATAATTCACCGGAACCTGTGCCCCATACATCAGGTACAAGCCGGAATTGCAGAATCCTATCATATTTTCCAAGTTCACTATTTAAGTTATATATTTCATTTTCAAAGAATTGATTTACTTCTTTTAGTAAGATTAACTCATCATTTGATACCGGATAAATTTTCTTTTTGCCCAGCCATTGAAATAAATATTCAAAGTTTGGCGAAATAATCGCAGCAGCATATTGTTTTCCTTCACCCACAACCATGGCTTGTTCAATAAGAATCGATTGTTTCAGCTTATTTTCTAAAACCGGTGGTACAATGTACTTGCCATAGGAGGTTTTAAACATCTCTTTCTTTCTGCCGGTAATTCTGAGAAATTTCCCGTTTAAAATTGTACCAATATCACCAGTATGTAACCATCCGTTAACAATCGTATTTTTCGTCAGTTCTTCCTGCTTATAATAACCCATCATCACATTTGGTCCCCTGCAAAGAATTTCACCTTCCGGATCAATCATTAAATCAACATGATCAATTGAAGGTCCCACAGTTCCAATCATCAGCTCAGACAAAGGCATGCGATTAAGGGCAACCAGGGGTGAACACTCTGTCAGTCCATATCCCTGAAATACAGGTATACCGGCAGCCCAGAATATTCTTTCAATCCGCTCGTCAATTGCAGCACCACCACAACCGATATATTTCAAATTTCCTCCGAGCATCTTCTTCCATTGATTATAAACCATTTTGTTGGCTAAAAACAACTTCAGGCGGAATATCACATTGTGCCTTATAGCTGGATCATACTGATATCCAAGATTCATCGACCAGGAAAATATCCTTTTTTTAATACCTATGAATTCCCTGCTCTTAAGATTGATATTGACAAGTACCTTTTCCAGCAATCTGGGCACCGTTGTAATACCATCCGGTTTAACATCAATCAGATCCTGGGTCAGTGATTTTACACCATCGGAATAATAAATACTGGTACCATGATATTGAAACTGATAATTGGCAGTACGCTCAAAAACATGACAAAGCGGCAAAAAGCTGAGAATCCTATCATTTTCTCTTAATGGTTGGAGTTTTGATGCTGATAAAACATTACTGACAAGGTTTTTATGGGAAAGCATCACTCCTTTTGGTATTCCAGTTGTTCCGGATGTATAAATGATTGTGGCCAGTTGATCTTCTGAAATGCCATTCTTCAGCGTCGTTAATTTTTTATCCAGTTTGCCTGAATTTTCCTTTCCCAGATCAGTTAGTTTATTGAAAGATTTCTCATCACCAGAATTTTCAACAATAAAAATATATCTGGTATCCAACATATCCTCAATGAACGGAATAATCTCCTCATAAACCTTTTCATCAGAAATAAACAATATCACGGGATTGATTTCTTTCAGGATAAATCGTAAATCATTTCCGGATAAGGTGGAATGGATAGATACGTGTACTGCTCCAATTTGCAGTATACCCATATCTATAAAGTTCCACTGGGGCAGATTATGCGAAAATATGGATAATACAGTATCTGAAGGTCTTAATCCCAGTGATAATAAGCCGATACTGACAAAGCGGGATGTTTTGTAATAATCATTTTGGGAGAAAACAACCCATTTGCCATCACGCCCGACAGAAAATACATCCTGTTTTTCAGGAAAGTTGATTTTGTAATTTTCCAGTATATCAAAAATCCGCCTGATAATCATATGTATGAACTTAACCTGTCATTAACTCGGGATGGTACATTTAAATTTATTCAGATTCTGCCACATTCCAAAAAGATTTTAAAAATGATTGATCAAAATGACATTTTTTCCTAAAAACATGAAAAATACTGTATGAAAAATTGTCATAAAAGCAGCCATAAGGGTTAAATATTGTTAATTAAACAATGGTAAAAAACAATATGCTAACTTTGGCGTTAGTTTTGTAGATGTGACAATTAAAAGAACGCATTGAACAGACATATTTAAAAAATCTTCGTATGAAAGCAAAACACATATTAATAGGTATTGTCATCGCATTTACCGGTGGTTTGATAGCGTTGCTTTCCTATTCAATATTTTTTAACAAAGGATCAAGAGTGATTACTGCCAGAGTAGAAACCCCTGTGCGTTATGCAAATTTGCCGGGAGAATTTGATGAGACAAGTTTTGATTTTACATATGCTGCTGAGAAATCGGTACATGGAGTAGTTCATGTGACAACCGAAATGTCAGGGCAAACTTACAGGAATCCAATTTATGAATTCTTTTATGGTGATCGTTATCGCGATCCGGAACCTGTTTTGGGATTTGGTTCTGGTGTTATCATATCTGATGATGGTTACATTGTTACCAATAATCATGTGGTTGAAAATTCAGAAAAAATCTCCATCACACTGAATGATAAAAGGGAGTTCAGTGCCAAGATAATAGGCACTGATCCAAGCACTGATTTAGCACTTCTGAAAATAAATAGTAAAGAATTACCTCATATTGAATATGGTAACTCGGATGATTTGAAAGTAGGTGAGTGGGTTCTGGCTGTGGGAAATCCTTTTAATATAGCATCAACGGTTACGGCAGGTATTGTCAGTGCAAAGGGAAAAAACCTGGGAATTATCCAGGATAATTACAGAATAGAGTCATTCATTCAAACCGATGCTGCAGTAAACAGAGGAAATTCAGGTGGAGCACTGGTAAATATCAGAGGTGAACTGGTTGGAATTAACACAGCCATCGTTTCCCCATCAGGAGGATATGCAGGAATTTCTTTTGCCATACCTGTCAGTATCGTGCAGAAAGTCATATCAGACCTTATTGAATTCGGAGCAGTCCAGAGAGCATTTTTGGGAGTAACCATCACTGAAGTGACAGCAAATCTGATCAAGGAAAAAGGACTAAACAAAATCGAAGGTGTTTATGTTTCCGATGTCAGGGATGGTGGAGCTGCCAAAGCAATCGGGATAGCAGCAGGTGATATCATCCTTAAAATCAATGACGTGGACGTCAATAGTCCATCTGAACTGACCGAACAGGTAAATCGCTACAGACCAGGTGATAAGATAACTGTTTTGATAAAAAGAAATGGCAAAACGAAACAATTTGAAGTCACATTACGTAACCTGCAAGGAGACACAAAAGTTGTAAAAGCTGGTAGATACGATACCATTTTAGGGGCAAAATTAGTTGAACTGGAAAATAGTGAAAAGAAAAAGCTGGGAATTAGCTATGGCGTGAGAGTAGCAGAACTTGCATCTGGCAAGCTAAGGACAGAAGGAGTCAAAGAGGGCTTTATCATTACCAGGGTCAATAACAAATCCGTCGAAACCACAGAAGATATAAGAAGGATCCTTGAAAGTTCCAAAGGAGGTATTTACATCGAGGGAATATATCCCAATGGTGTGGTTGCTTATTATGCATTCGGTTTGTAGAAGTGCAAGTTCCTTTCAGTTTATCTGTGAAGGCTTGCTAATCTGCAAGCCTTTTTATCAGGTATATATCTAATTCATATTGAATTTAAAGATAAAATAGTCTAAATTCGCAGATAATTTTTTGAAAGGGACACATGAGACAGCTAAAGATAACCAAATCAATTACCAATAGAGAAAGTGCATCACTAGATAAGTATTTGCAGGAAATTGGTAGAGAAGAGCTAATCACCGTTGAAGAAGAAGTTGAACTGGCGCAGAGAATCAAGAAAGGAGACAAAGACGCACTGGAGAAACTCACAAGGGCTAACCTGCGGTTTGTTGTATCAGTGGCAAAACAATATCAGAATCAGGGTTTAAGCCTGCCTGATCTGATTAATGAAGGAAATCTGGGCTTAATTAAAGCAGCTGAAAAATTTGACGAAACCAGGGGCTTTAAATTTATCTCATATGCTGTCTGGTGGATAAGACAGTCTATTCTCCAGGCACTGGCCGAGCAATCAAGAATAGTAAGACTCCCGCTAAATCAGGTAGGTTCATTAAATAAAATCAACAAAGCTTTTAACAAGTTCGAACAGGAATATGAAAGAACTCCCACTCCTGAAGAACTGGCAGATACCCTGGAACTGCCGAAAGAAAAGGTCACTGATACACTCAGAGTTTCAGGCCGGCATGTATCCGTCGATGCTCCCTTTCAGGATGGAGATGAAAACAGCCTGCTTGACATTCTCATAAACAGTGATTCTCCCAAGGCCGACAATAAGCTCATCTGCGAATCCTTAATGAAAGAAATAGAAAGGGCACTTTCTACTCTGACCGACAGAGAAAGGGACATCATCAGGTATTTCTTTGGTATCAATTGCCAGGAGATGACACTTGAGGAGATTGGAGAACAATTTGATCTTACCCGTGAACGTGTGCGTCAAATCAAGGAAAAAGCGATCAGAAGATTAAGACATACATCAAGAAGCAAACTTCTAAAAACCTATCTGGGTTGATATCTCAAAATATCGTACCCGCCATAACAGGCGGGTTTTTTTATGCGGTCAGGATTGAATAGCCTCCCGTATTTTGGATTCGAGCTCTTCCGCGAGTTCAGGATTATCTGCCAGCAAAGCTTTAACTGCATCTCGTCCCTGCCCGAGTTTTGTGTCCCCATAACTGAACCAGGAACCACTTTTTTTGACAATCTCATAATCCACACCCAAATCTATTATTTCTCCCAGCCTGGAAATACCCTCACCATACATGACATCAAATTCAGCCTTTCTGAAAGGCGGGGCAAGTTTGTTTTTCACAATTTTAACCTTTGTACGGTTACCCAATACTTCCTCACCTTCCTTAATCTGACTCATCCTCCTGATATCAACCCTCACAGTGGAATAAAACTTCAATGCATTCCCTCCTGTGGTTGTTTCAGGATTACCAAACATGATCCCGATTTTTTCACGCAGCTGATTGATGAAAATGCAGCAGGTATTTGTTTTGCTTATATTGGCAGTGAGCTTGCGTAAGGCTTGAGACATTAACCTGGCCTGCAGGCCCATTTTCGAGTCTCCCATCTCCCCTTCAATCTCGGCCCGGGGAGTCAAAGCTGCAACAGAGTCAATAACAATGATATCAATGGCACCGGAACGGATCAGATGGTCGGTTATTTCCAAAGCCTGTTCACCATCATCAGGTTGTGATATAAACAGATTTTCCACATCCACACCTAGTTTCTGGGCATAGAACCGGTCAAAGGCATGCTCAGCATCGATAAAAGCGGCAATACCTCCTGCTTTTTGAGCCTCAGCAATGGCATGAATTGCCAGGGTAGTTTTACCTGAAGATTCAGGTCCGTATATTTCTGTCACTCTTCCCCGCGGATAGCCCGAGATCCCGAGTGCCAAATCAAGTGAGATTGAACCGGAAGGTATAGAAGGTACATTAACAATCGCATGATCCCCCATTTTCATGATGGAGCCCTTGCCATAGTCTTTTTCGATTTTACCCAGTGTCAGTTCCAGAGCTTTGAGCTTCTGCTGTCTGGTATTGTCATTGTTTTGTTCCTTTGCCATTATTGATGGTTAAATTGGTTTATTCAAGCTTTAATTCCTGCAGGATCTGAGATGTGTGGTTTTTGGTGTCAACTTTAGACAGGACTTCTTCAATGATTCCTTCCTCATCAATCACATAAGTTGTCCTTAATACTCCGTCATATGACCTGCCATACATTTTTTTGGTGCCCCATGCACCATATGCTTTCAAAATTCTTTTATCAGGATCAGCGAGGAGGTTGAAAGGTAAATTGTATTTCTCTCTGAATTTTTTATGAGATTTCTCGTTATCAGGACTGATTCCTATTACTTCAAAGCCCTTGCTAATCCATCTTTGATAATTATCCCTGAGGTTGCATGCTTCTGCTGTACATCCTGGTGTGTCATCTTTCGGATAAAAATACAAAATAACCTTTTTGCCTTTAAAATCTTTCAGCCTGATGGTTTTGCCATCCTGATTGATGCCTTCAAAAGATGGTGCTTTCACTCCTTTGCTTAAATATCCCATGGTTGATTAAGATTAGTAAAAATACAAATATTGAATTGATTAAATTAAAAAGTCTAAATTTCTTTTTCTATTCTTTATTAACAGCAATTAAACAAATAATGTTCAGTAATTTAGCTGGTAATATCGATCCGGTATCTAATCAATTTTTATTGCCCTTATCATTTCACGTTTCCCTGGTGGACCAGGTAGAATCTCAGTATTAAAACCGAGTTTCTTTAATGTCCTTTTTACTTTGCCTTTTGCACAATATGTAGTTAATATTGCACCTGAATTCATTACCTCTAAAAATTTTTCAAATATTTCATATTGCCAAATATCTGGTTGCTTTTCGGGAGAAAAAGCATCAAAATATATCAGGTCAAATTTACATGGAAAATAATAATCATACAAGTTCCCATGAAATTTATACAGAAGAAAATGATCATCCATCATGGTATCTTCTCCCCAGGGAGCATTATGCATGAGACGAAAAACCGACCTACCCTCCTGATCAAGCCCTAATGCCTCTTCATAGTTTAGTTTTTTTATTATCTCATCCTTCAATGGATTTATTTCAACAGTCCGGTAATTGACTTTTCTGCCCTGTCTTTTGCATTCCAGCCATGTAAGCAGTGCATTCAATCCCGTACCAAAGCCCATTTCAAAAACATTCAGTGAATTCAGCCGGCAGGCATTCAGTCCGGCATTAATAAAAATATGCACCGATTCGTTAACCGCACCATTCATTGAATGATAACTCTCATTCAATTCAGGTATATATATAGTATGTGAACCATCTTTGGTCAGGACGATTTGCATGAATTTCCCGAAATAGGTCTGTAAAAGTATGGATAATTTTAAGATTGATGATAATTTCGCTTTGTAATGTGATGAATTATGACTGATCTGCCTGTCAGAAAAATCATTCATATTGACATGGACGCTTTCTATGCTTCGGTAGAACAGAGAGACAATCCGGCTTTAAAGGACAAACCAGTTGCCGTGGGAGGCGATCATTCCCGGGGAGTTGTGGCTGCTGCAAGCTATGAGGCAAGAAAGTTTGGTGTATACTCAGCCATGTCTTCTGCCATGGCAAAAATCAAATGTCCGGAATTGATATTTGTCTATCCCCGGTTTGATGTATACCGATCAGTTTCGAACCAAATCCGGAAAATCTTCTTTGAATACACCGATCTGGTTGAGCCACTGTCATTGGATGAGGCCTTCCTGGATGTAACAGTTAATAAAAAGGATATTCAATCTGCAACGATCATTGCAGGAGAAATCAAGCAAAGAATTCTTGAGAAGACCGGATTAACTGCCTCGGCAGGTATATCGATCAACAAGTTTCTGGCAAAAGTTGCCTCTGATTATCAAAAACCCGATGGCTTGTTTGTTATCAGACCTGAGGATGCCGAAAGATTTGTTGAACAATTACCGGTAGAAAAATTCTATGGAGTTGGAAAAGTTACAAGCAGGAAAATGAAACAAATGGGAATAATGAAAGGACTCGATTTAAAAAGATTTGATGTTCAGAAGTTAATCCGGAAATTCGGGAAAGTCGGAGCATTTTATTATGATATGGCCAGAGCAATCGATACAAGGCTGGTTGAACCGGAAAGAATAAGAAAATCGGTAGGCGTTGAGCGTACATTTGATGCGGATCTGATGAAAATGTATGAAATACAGAAAGAACTCCTCGAACTTGAAAAGATATTAATTGAGAGATTGATGAAAACGGGATTCAAAGGAAGAACACTTACACTTAAAGTCAAATTTGACAATTTTCAGCAAATAACAAAAGGCAAGAGTCTGCATACTGCAATCAAGTATAAAATGATTTATCCAATAGCTATTGAACTTGCATCAAGCGTGAATTATGCGAATCGTACAGTCAGATTACTGGGTCTGGCAATTTCCAACTCTCCTGAAAAAAGGCAAAGCGAACAACTTTCACTTGACTTCTGAGGTAACTTTTGTTTTGCGTTAGTCTGTAAAGGTATAAAATCTATCTTACTGAATTAGAAGTATTTAAGAAAAATGATAAATGGATGATATGGCCAAAAGCCAATGATTTCAATGGATACAAACCATCACTTTATTAACAGAAACCTGAAAAATAGTTAATAACTTATCATCTTAAGTTAATTATTTCAGAGTGAAATACTTTTAATCAATCATACTATTTCCTATTTTTAACCAGAGTATTAATAAATCATTAGAATTATGAACAAAGGACAATTAATTGATGCTATTGCAAGCCAGTCAGGTCTGACTAAGGCTGCCAGTGAAAAAGCTTTAAACGCTGCGATCAAGGCTGTTACCGGTGCCTTGAAAAAAGGTGACAGAGTAGGTCTCGTTGGCTTTGGTTCCTTTTCTGTAGTACAAAGAAGCGCAAGAACTGGACGTAACCCTCAAACTGGAAAAGAAATTAGAATTCCTGCTAAGAAAGTTGTTAAATTTAAACCAGGAGCAGAATTGACTCTTTAATTATTAGGGTTAACTAGTTGGTCAAGTGAAAATTTATTAGGGTTAATTTGAAAGGCACAACAAGTTGTGCCTTTTTGCATTTTAGATGCCGTCAGAATGATAATGTAAATATCGTTTCCTTGTCAGGTACTGAAAAAGCCGTAATAGAACCATTGTGTAATCTTAATATCTGCTTCGAAAGACTTAAGCCAATTCCTGAACCTGATTGTTTGGTTGTAAAAAACGGTATGAAAATTTTATCCAGTACATCATCCAGAATACCTGGTCCATTATCGACAACCTGCATGGTGACCCGTCCTCTTTTATTTAAAAAACCAGTCAGCTGAATGATCCCATTCTTCTTATTATTCAAGGCATATATAGAGTTTTTTATCAGGTTAATAAGTACCTGTTCGATTAATTGCTCATCAGCAGTGATATTCATATTTTCAGGATCAGAACTAACCACAAATTGAATATGGCTTCGCTGAA
>Ga0114922_10003844_pt1 | contig 13970 bp, 9 predicted proteins | sample AartaG_FD_100975 | JGI IMG/M metagenome (GOLD analysis project Ga0114922, IMG submission 100975) | Deep subsurface microbial communities from Aarhus Bay to uncover new lineages of life (NeLLi) - Aarhus_00045 metaG | ecosystem: Environmental > Aquatic > Marine > Oceanic > Sediment | place: Aarhus...
CTTAAATCGAGTCTGTTTAATCGTCTTCACAATCTTTCTCCGTCTCTAAAAGTTTTTGATACTCTTTGAACACACGCCTCATATACTTGTCGTTCCTCACCCATCCCTCTTTGTCTGGGTTTTTATAGCTGCCACCATTGTATCTCGCCATGGCAACAGAAAGAGGATTGAACGGAGTATTAAAGTGTATCCTATTCTTTTTGATGTTATCGATTAGCTTGCGAATTAACTTCGCCCCAAGCTCCACGTTGATAACAGGATCATACAAGTCTTCTCCACTACCACGAAAACCAAGCCCCCAAGCAGTTGTATACATCAACTGCATCAAGCCATAGCTGGCACTCACTTCGGTTTGCTCCCTGTTCTTCCACTCTGGATTATCCTTGAGATACCTCTTCCAAAAAGCAGGTTCATACCGATAAGCGGTCGTGTCAAGTGAGGACTCACAGATTGCCACAGCCTTTAAGAACAGCTTTTTTAAGCCGTACTTCTTGGCCATCAGGCAGAAAATTTTGTCTAATTCAGCTTTGTCTAAAGGCATTATTTCTCCAAGTTTGCTTTTATTTGATTGAGGATTGATGTTGGCGACAACTTAATCCCCCTCTTCTTGGCTACCTCAAATATTCTCTCTATATATTTCCTGTCATTCTCAGGGAGTTTACTCATTATGTAATCCCAATTTTCCCTAAACAGCTTGGTTGTAGATACCGAGAGATCCTTCCTGGTTTGCTGGTCTTTTACCTTGGCTATCTTCTTGCCGATCCTCTTGTGCATATCAGTCTTAGCGTCTCGACTCTCGAAGTATTCCTTCACCTCATGAGGACCATACTGACCCTTCACTAAGGCACGAAAGATCTCGATAGGATCATCCGGCTTGATGTATTTCCCCTTTGATACACGCTTACCCTCTAGGACCGTCAGTATCCCGTCATAAGTTTTCCTGAATTGCTTCGGCACTCCCATCAGCTCACCCAATGAGAGCAATCCCTGGACAGATGGAATCCCATACTTCTTGGTTGTTTTAATGGCATCGTTTACATTTCCAATAACGGCAGACGGGTTCCAATCCTTTCCAAGATCAACGGCATAGACCAACGCACCCATCCCTGGGATGTTCCCAATCCCAGCTTTTAGTATATCTGCCATCATTCTTTTTGCGTCTCCCCTGGTAGGAGAAAGGTTCGATATGGAAACCTCAAGGTATGCACCGAGAAAAAACGCACCAAGGATCCTTGCCATTTTATAAAGATCTTTCCTGATTTTTGCATAATTTTTTTCAGTCCATCCCTCTTTTGTGCCTTTCCCTGAAAAGACTCCCTCTTCAAGATAATACTGAAACCTAGAATTAATGGTAGAGTTAAACATCAAGGCTAACTTCCCAAGCTCGGTCCGGAATACCGGTGGCCTCTGTGCTCTCGTAACGCCCATCATCCCAAGATCGAGCCTGTCTGACATCCTATTGAGAGCCTGCCTCAACACCTTATTGCTGTGAATATTAATCCCTTGTTCTTGCATAAACTTCAGTTCCGCAGCCAACATTCTCGTTAAGGCACCACCGGCAAACCCCTTGTCAGCCCAAACTATCCCTTTAAGCATCGCCCTGTCTATCTTATCATCCATATCAACAACGGCTATCGATGGAAGTCTTTCTTTTGCCGATGCTAAATCCAACGTGCTTATCAACTGCTCTATATCTTCTGGGATCTTCCCTTTTAAGAATCGATCCTCGATTATAGCCATATCACTATAAGAAATCCCTTGCTTGAGAATAACGCCAGGGTTTAATCCAAGGTATGTCCGGTAGCCAGCCTTCCTAAGAAAAGCTAAAGCCTTTGATCCACGCTGAGGATTCACTATAGATTTATACCAGTCCATAATATGTCCATGTGTCGCTGGATCGAAGAGAGCTTTGATCTCATCGCTTTCTAGGAAGAACTTAGTCTTCATAGTCCTTGGCCCGACCTTCAAAAAGTTAGCCATCCCTAAGGAAAAAGCATGGAGATTCGCATGAGGATCCCGTTCATATAACTTATAAGGAACATCTTCTTTTCTTCCAACCAAAGAACGGAACCAAGGAGTATTCCTTGCGACTCTATAATAAGCCCCCTCTCCACCCATCTTTTCCATATCTTTGCTGACGTACATTGGGGCATAATTTGGGTTATGAGTAAACCCTGCTCCTTGAAGTTTTGACTCAGCTAAAATCTTTGGACTCCATCTCTTGATGAACTCCCTCTCTTCCCTGACAGCTTTCTTCTGTCTTGGATTTAGGTCGTCCCACTTCGGAGGGGTTATTCCCTCAGCCCTCATATCCTCTCCAAACCCCTGCTTTGCAGCAAGGTAATCCTGAACCTTCATCCGTTCCTTTAGCTCCATACCTTCATATATACGATCAACCTCTGGCTCAAGCTCGGTCCTGAAAAAAGTTCCACCTGCTCTTTCTCCAATCCTCACCGGCTCATAAGCAAAATCAAGTAATCCAATCCGCTTAAAGAATTGTTGAGGAACCTCAAACGCAAACAAGCCTTCCTTTACATAATACTTCAGCCATTTTGCTGAATACTTCTTAGCCCATCCACCCTGATTGCCACCACCGGCTGCCTTTACGGCTTTCGTTGCTGCCCTTATCGTGGCTTTGCTAATGGACCCACTCAACAGGCCATCCTGCGTTCTCTTAACTTTGACCAACCTTGTGATATAGCCTGCACCCTCGACCTTAGTTGCATCTAGGATCGATTGGCGAACACCGGCTTCTTTTAGTGCTTGGATCTCCTTATCTACATTGCCCCTCACCCTGGAGGCTCTATGATCGGCATAGTTTCTCTCAATTATTTCCATAACTTCGTCAGGAAGTGGATTCATTCCGGCAAGATTCGCACGACTCTTAACATCTCTTGGCTTGGGAAAAGATTCTCCAGACAGAGCTTTTCTAACAAGCTCATTAATTTGTCGGATCCTTCGCGGTTGCTTCTGATATTGTGGACGCCACAACTTTAAGGCTACATCCTTTACGGTTATACCCTCAGTAGGGAGAACATCAACCAAGTCTTCTGGAGTCTCCGTCCCAATCTTTTCGTATTCCTTTTTCCAAAGCTCAGAAAGATTAGGATCGTCCTGCACTCCCTTAACAACGACCCTCATGAAACGTTGCTGAACACCCTGTTTTGTTGTCGGGCCAAGCCCCTTTCCCTTTAATTCCTCAGCAACCTTTTCGAATGTTATCCCCTCTCTGTATCTATCAAAGATAATCTGATCACGTTCTTCTTTTATTTTTGTCCTGACCGCATCAAGGGTCTTCTGGATATCAACGCCTGGACCCTCTGGTTCTCCACCCTCTGGCTCGGTAACAACCTTCCTTCCTTCCTTATGTAGATCCCCAGCTTTTTCTATCACATCTCCCGTGACAGACGGAGGCTCGATTTTGCCCCTATTAAACTGCTCCTCAATTTTCCAAACCCCAGCCCTTACCTTTCCATGCCGGACCACATTCATCCATCGGTCCACCTTTTCGAACATAGTCTCTCCAGACATTTCTTCAGGGTTCCAGTTTCTCTTGACATATAAATACAGCTCACTCTTCTTCCAATCTTCCTTAACGCCCATCTTCTTCAAGACGTCAGGAAGAACATCAAGAGCTTCTTGGAGAGATTCGTTGTATGAATCAGCCTCTCTTTCTATAGCACTTGCATGGCTCTCTTCATATTTTTTGGTTGAGATCTGTGGAGGAGACTCTATCTCTCTAGTCAACTCTTCTAATAAATCCACGGGATCAGGAGCTTTAATCATCCCATCTTCAAATGCTGACTGTGCAAGCCTTACCACATCTTTGCCACTACCCTTCAATTTCAAGACATACTTTTGCTGAGACTCCCTGATCCCCTGTAGCTCACCATCCAGGCCAAGGTTCTGAACAGACTTAATATCCACGCCACCTTGTTTCCTTACCCAAGTAACCAACGGTCTTTTAATTTCTGGGACAGGTGGGCCACCGCCAACCTTAACCTCTGGCTCTTTTGTGGGAGGAGAAGGCACTCTTCCTCCACTCGGTTCCAATGCTAGTGCTGGCTTTTCTCTTAAAAAATCTTCTCTATACCAATCATTATCTAAGTAATCACCGCCCATTTGTTGACGAGTCCACGCAATAACATTCTTCAATCTCTCTTGTGGTGTATCGCCAAGTATTCGAGCTTCTGGAATCTCTTTCCCCTCGATAGTGTATTTGCGAATATTTTTAAGTGTAACCCCCCGTCTTAACGGTCGGCCTTCTATTCCCCTAGATATTTGGTCAGCCAAAGATGCAGCAGGTTCTTCTCCATAATTAGCAGCCACTTCCCTAACCAACTCTCTTGCCTGCTCCTCTAATGGTGTCTTGAATTGAGTGGGGTCTAATCTTGCTAGTTCACTTGGGACAGGTTTCCCAGCCTTCACTAATTCCCGATCATAAACATCGCCCAATCGCTTCTTCACAAGATACCTTGAATCAGCCATGCCAGGAAACTTATCAGTCAGACGGAGATCCTCACCAAGATCATACTTCTGAGCAAGCTCACCAACTTTCTCATCAGGGAGATTAACGAACTCTTCCCTGGTCATATCCAGAATTTTAGAGGCCGGTTCCTTTTCTGTTTCTCTAAGACTTCCCAAAGCTCCCTCAATACGAGCTTTCTCAACTCTTTCAGGCATACTTCTATTAGGATCATTGGGAACATTTTTATTAATCTGACGAATAGACTCATCAAGACGTTCTAGTTCTTTCTCAAAATAAGAAACCGGATTAGCCTTCAATTCCTCCAGCCCCTTTTTATACCCAAATTCCTTTAGCTGGCGTTCTTCTTTTGTAATTAAACTCTTTGCCCCATCTTTATTAGCAAATTTGTTTTTTTCTTTTTCTAAGAACTGCTTGTCCTGTGGAGATTCAGTCTTGATCTCCGGAGGCTTTGCCTCTACCGGCTGAAGTTTAGCTTTCTCTTCTTCTACTAACTTGCTTACTTTATCCAAGAGGGATCCTGCTGCCCCTTCCTGAACTGTTGGGTCGGGTGCTATCTTTGTTGCGACCTTTCCTGGCAATGCCGATACTGGCTTCTCTACAACAACAGGCTTAGGTGCAACTGGTGTCTCTACCGTGCCTGGAGCTTTAAGTTTTGGTGTGACCGGTCTATGGAAAAAAGTGTCTTTTATCCCAAGTCCTGGCTTGGGTGTTGGAGGAGCCTTTACTCTCCTAACCTGAAAGTTTTTCTTTATTTCACTTATAATTGCCCCAGGAGTATATTTTTTCCTAGCAGCAGTAGCAATATCATCTATAAGATCTTCAGGCCACCCCTGCTTTTTTGCTGTTTTAGCAAACTGCCCGAAAGTATTATTTGCCACCTTTGAACTGATCGTTTTAGCAGCAAAGCCAGCAATGAGCATATCAACGGCCATCTCTCCAGTAGTAGCAACCGTTTTTAACCAAAGTGGGGCATCGTCTGGGATTAATTCTGCTAGTTGTCGCTGTGCTAATGGGTCGTACTTTGATTTTTCAACAAGAGGTAAAACAATGTTCTTCATTTGAGTGATAGCTTCAAACAAAACGAAAGCCGTAGGTCCAGCGATCAAAACCATCGGTGCTCTCTTGGCTACTTCTTCCCCCACATGATAAGCAGTTGGGCTGCTTGTCCATATATCGCCCTCTCCATACATAATCCCTGGTTGCCGTGGTGGAGTAGCCTGCTCTATAAATTTTTGGGCCTGCTTTTCTCTAACTGGAGTAGTCGAAACATACTCTGGCTTTGTTACCGGCCTTTCTCCCTTTGCCCATAACTCATGAGCCTCTTGCGGAAATGTCCCAGGTGCAGGTGTCATGTGAGAAAACCCAGGCGGGATTTTACTCTCTTCAACTGGTTCTGAAAGCTCTTCGTCTGCCCTTAATTCAGATAATCCCTGAGCAATAAGTTCATTTAGCTCAGATGTATAGCCCTCAAATCGCGACGCCTCTCCCTGTAAATATTTCTTGTAATCTTCTAGCGGTAAATATGTGGTTTTCTGTGTCAACCTCCCTGCTTGAGCAGAGTCAGTCATGGCTGGAAGTGCTGTATCGGATGGTCTTGGAGTAGCCGAAAGTTCTGCCAAGCCTTTGGCTATTAGCTTATCAAGATCTTCTTGTTCTTGTGGTAAAAAAGAAAACATTATTTATGTCCTAATAGCTCATTAGCTTTTGCTATTGCCTGTTCCTCCGTTAAGTTTGGATTGCCCTTCATAAGCCCCTGAGCAAGATAGTCAATCTTGGCCATGTCTGCTTCTTCAAGGAAGTCCCATGACGCATCTACCCACGCTAGGTCTTCTGGTGCAAGCGGTCCCTTCCTTGCATCTGTCTTCAGACTCTCCAATCGTTTGATTGTGGCAAGAATACCCTTCCGATCTACCTTTTCTCCCTCAACTATTGGACCAGTATTCTCTGAAAAAACATCTGGAGGTTTAGCAGCAGCACCCACTCTGCCTGTAGTCTTGGTCACCAAACCCTTCAGAAAATCTTGGATCCTATTTATCTTTGTCTGATAAAATTTATAGTCCTCACTCGTTTTCTTTTCCTCTGCTTTCCTTGCTGCATCATCAGCCTTTGTTATATCCAGTTCATACTTATCTCTTTTGAGATCGAGTTCTTTTTCTGCAAACTTTTGGTCAGCAGCATCCTTACCCTCTAGATATTCTTGCTTGGCCAAAGCATCTGTTCTCTTGCTCTTCTGAAAACCAAGTTTCTCACGTTCCAACCCATGCGTTCTTGTCTGTCTCCAAGAGGTCGCGGCATCACCAAAAAGTTTCTTTTGCTGATCTTCAGTATATCTTTGAAGGATTATAGATATATCATTGGCATCATGCTCTCCCTGCATCACTCTCTTTGTAACTGGTCCAAGTTCGCTTAATATTTGCCCCTGTTGATTAAGAAGTTCCCTAGCTGTCTCTACATCTCCTCTGCCTTGGGCATCATTAATCATATTCTTGAGGCGATCTATGTCGGACTGTTCGCCAAGGGATCTCATCCATTTGAAGTATTCACCCTGTTCAGCAAAGCCAGCTCTGGTAGCAATCTCATTCAGCCTCATCTCATGACCGGCCTTTTGCCTGCCGGCATAGACTTCCGTTTGCTTGCCAAGGTAGTCTAGGGATCTCTTGCTTCTTCTCTTGCTCAGTTCATCTTGCATCATAAAAGACGTAAGACGCCTAATCATATCGTTCATCCGTGACATATCAGCCATCGGAACCTCCTATCTACCTAGTTGTCCAACTCCCATCAACAGTTGAAGTAAAGCCTGGGGACTCATGTCTCCTAAACCTCTAGCTCCGCTACTTCCCATGATATCACCAAACCCTGCTTCTCCCGTTCCTGTCTTAACTGCCCCTCCGGTATCTAAAGGTGTTGGCAATAGGGTTTCCGTTGTCTGCCCTTGATCCTGCCCACTCAATGCGAAATAGAGCATCAGAGCAAGGCTACCGAGATCCAGACCCTCACTTGGCAACTCCTGAGTAGTCGTGCTCTTTGTGACCCTTGGCTCACCAATTCCCTCAAGCTGCTTTAGGGATAACTCTGCTAATTTTGTTCCTGGCATACCTTGTTGTTTTATCATTTTTTACTCCCACGAAAGAGAGGCAATCCAAGCCATAAGTGCGTTCATCGCATCTTGGCCCTCACCTCTTCTTGCTGCATTTAATACTTCGATTAGTTGGTTATATCCCATTCCTTGATCGAATATATCCTGAGATGAACCGAGTAGGTTCTGAGACGTATCGATGAGTCCTCGACCGGCCTGAGTATAATCCAGAAGATCTTGTTTCTTCTTTAACTCATTCTGGACAAACAAATCTCTTGATAAGTCTGCTATGCTCTGAGACGTACCCCATCCAATATCTCCCATCGTATCAAGTTCTTGTCCTGTACCGGCCATTCCTTGTCTGCTAAGAATACCCTCCGCTTGTTCTCTCTGCCCTGCTTCTCCTCCACGAATAAAATCGAAATTCTTTCCGAACATTCGGTCCATCGTTCCCTGGTCAAATCCCGTTGGCCGGTCAAAGAAGTCAACTCCACGGCCATAGATATCATCGCTTCGCCCAATGAGATCCTTCCCTTTTCCAAGAAGAAGATCGTAATACTCTTTCATCTCCGGAGGAAAGTCCCACCAACCCTCTGCACCGCCACCACCATCGCCACCACGCTTTGCACTACCTGGACCCACCTTATTCGGATCAAGTCCTAGCTCTGCGAGCATTTCTGGAGTCCACATTCCGCCCTGTCTTTTGAGATCCCATTGTTCCATTGGCTTGCCGGTTCTCATTTGTTCAAGGACGGTTCTATAATTCTGCCATCCGTAATAATCATTCCAAACAAGATGATCCGGATTCCCTGGATTCCTAAACCATGTGCCAGCAGTTTTAGTATAATCAAATACATCATCTGGCCATTTAGTCCACGGGTTCCCTTGTTGTCCCCAAGCAGAGTCCCAGGTATATGGATCGTTTGGATTGCTACCGGTATTACCACCGCCTGTTGTGCCACCGCCAGTAGTGCCACCGCCCCCTCTTGGCGTACCTCTATCTCTGCCATAGCGATCTCTTGAACCGCCACCACCGCCACCACCGCCAAATTCACCACCGCCATTATCTGAATCTTTTCCAAAAAAGAATGGCATTATACCCTCCGTCTCAACTGATCTCGATGAATTTCATCTGAGTGATATTCATGAGGACTCTCTACTAATTGTTTTTTCTTTTTACCCAAAAGTCCTTCCAATATTTCAGGCCATGCCTTATTCATTAAGGACATTAAATCAGTCGTCCACCCTTCCATGCCCAATCCTTTAGCCCCTTTTGGTTGACCCCAATTCTCATATCGACCAACGTTTCCCAAAAGCATTTTCGTCATATAAGGAGAAAGGGCCGGAACCAAAGGATCTCTCCATGCCGTATCCGGTGGCTGCTCCGTTGTCGTGGTGCTTGTCACCTCTTTATTTTTTTTATTACCAAATAACAAATTCGCTAAAGTCGATGCTCCCATTGCTACCGCCATCCAAGGAAAAGGTGCCATTAGTTCCTCCGTCTATTTTATTTTATTCTTCAAGTCTCTTATAGAGTCTTTTATATTTTCGATATCTCTTTTTATTCCAATCAACTCCGCTGTGTGAGAGAGACAAGTTTGAGCCTCCCCAGGTGGATGAGGATTCCACGGATACGTATCATTACGCACATTCGCACCTCTTAATCGGAGGTCTTTAATCTTACTCCACATAGGAATGACTAAATCCTTTATAAGAACATACAGAATCAATAGCAAAGTACCTATTGGGGTTAATTGTTCAATCATTTTCCTCCATCCATTTCTCCCAGGCATTTCTTATAGCTCTGGCATAGTTAAAACATAAAGAAGTCAGCGACCAATCCTCATTGCAGCATACGTTTTTCCAGATATCGCCACGCTTCTCGAATATCGGCCTCAAATTCTGCTCGAAACCCATGCACCCATCTTCTAAAATGTGAAGAACCAAGTCTTCCGTTTCTTTTGTAGTCTTGGTTGGGGGAAACCCATCTTGACTTGCCATCCAAGTCTTTCTGGCAGCCAAAGGAATAAGCTCTTTCCTTTCCTCGTAACTATCTATATCTTTTATCTTGTGCATACTATACATAAATTTCTTGTATATCTGTTTCTTCCAGAAACCATCGAACCTCGGATCAAGGTTGATACTCGTCAATCTTCTCCATTTAGGAACATTAAATTCTTTTAATATTCCTGCCATTATATTGTGCCATCCATTACCGGCCGGACCCTCGTTGACGGCCTCCCAAATAACTGTCGGCCCAAACTGAGTCTCGACTCTCTGGACGAGATTCCTGTAAAAGACCTCATTCTCAACGCCTGTCTTATCCAAAGCCTTGATCCATTTGTTAATCTCATCATCTGTAGGATCGTCCTTCAAGCCAGCCATCTTCCTTTTCTTTCTAGCTGCCCTCACATAATCAACATCATGCCACTCGTCTTCATAATAGTGATAATTGCTAGGCATCCAAACGCTTGTCCCATTTATATTATTATTTCCATTCATGGGATGTAAAGCCCAATGACTATTTCTCCTCTCATGGAGAGAGCAGTTGTCTATCATCGTCAGGATCACGGTAATATCCCTCTTGATGAAAGAGTCGAGCCTTCGCACAAGCACTTCCCAATAGTCTTCACTCCACAATTCGGTAGTGAACTTCCAATCTCCGGTCTGGAAAAATGGAAGATGAAGTTTGTTCTTCCAGCAATTCTCCCATATTCCATACGAGAAAAACCTCAGACAGTTGCCGTACTCTTCGTCAGCAAACTTTCTGGCAAAGTTATCAACAGATACATCTGTGATCTGCTTATTGAACAGCATCGTTGGGATAAGAAATGGGGCCATTATCTTTCTCTGTTCTTTATAGGTCTTCTCTTTCGGGATCTTCTTCAAGGGTGGAGGAGTCGGAGGGATCGGAGGAGTAGGGGATGGTGGCTCGGGAATAGGGGGGATTGGAGGGTCTGGTGGCGAAGGAGGCTCTGGTGTTGGGGGAGGCGAGTAGCAGAATCTCTGCAATCGAAACCACGACCAGAATTTACACCACCAAGAATTTTTACCGAACCACCATTTCATACTCATGTTATCTCCTAGCTCATGTTATGGTCAGCAATCGTGCCAACCCCGACTGTTGTAATACCACCTGAGATATTTCCTCTCAGGCTATTTGCAATAAAAAGATTATAGTCAGATGTACCTGCCTCTCGGATACCATAGTCTTGAGTCTTTGTACCTTGCTTATCTCTACAACGATTCCCTATGAATGTGTTGTCGTTGCTTGGATTCGTGACCGTTCCGTGTACTCGGATTCCGTCATAACTCCCAACGCTATCCTGGGAACTGTTTAGCGATGTGTTTCCTATACAGGTACAGTCAGATGCTTCATAAAAATAAAATCCATGATAGAGAGAACTCACGGCCTTGTTTCCGATAACGCTAACATCGGTTCCATGAATGGAAACGCCATACAGAGAAGGCAGAGACAACCCAGCCCTTCCATATCCTGCTTGAACAATAAGGTTTCCCATGATGTTTGCCCCAAGCTGCTCTAGGCCAGCCTCTATCCCGTTTCCACCGGAGGTAGCACTCACTCCGCTTCTATATACGATATTTGCTATTATCTCATTGTAATTTGAATGAGTGGTATCGGTTGAATCATTGATAAAAATTCCAGCCTCACCAACATTCCAGAGGTAATTTGCCACCGCAAAGTTATGGGTACTCCCGTTAAATATGCTTATCCCTTTATTTACAGGAGACAATATATTACACCCCTCGACTCGACTGTTAGTTGTGCCATTATAAAGATAGACCCCATTCTTCCCAGCATCCTCTATAGTGCAGAAAGTTACCTTACAGTTATCCGATGAGTTTATCAGGACGCCATTATTGGCATTATTATAGAGCCAGCAACAGTTAACAAAACACCTATCAGAGAAATTAAAAAACACCACCCCATCATTTCCACCGGTCAGCTTGAGGTGTTCGAGTCCAGCTCCGGTAACACCATTGCCATGAACCAAGCCCCTTGTACCCGTAGAAGTCAAGACACTCCCACCTTCTGTTCCCTGTAACACAACGTTATTCCGGAGTTCCAATGGGATAAGAACCAAATACTGGCCAGGGGGAAACACAACTATTCCACCAGAGGTTAATGAATCGATGGCCTTCTGTATCGCACGACTATCATCTATCAATCCCTTTCCTGTCGCCCCGAACCATTGAGGATAGACCACAGGTATCCGAGATGAACCACCGAAATCAACGTCCTTTCCACCACCGAAAACCTGATACGGGTCAGCATCAAGAGAACCGTTTATCTTTAGAGTCGCACCCTCTGGTATGTTCAGCATCCCCCCGTTCTCTATACGGAGGCGAATATTATCAACAATAGTTAAATCTCTATCCAGTTTATTTTCCGTAGAAACAAGAAGTGCCGTCTCCGTATCTTCGTTCTCTATCAACGCCCTCTCGACTGAGGTATAGGCACGGGTATCTTTATACGACATACTCCGCATGGAAATAGCATTAACATCAGACAGACTTGCAAGGCCATGGATCCCGAACATCTTGAGATGCTTGATCCTGTCCTTGTCTCCTATCAGATCATTAATTCCCATGTGTTTTTCCCTTTATTCCAGTAGGTTGCCTTGTAAAACTGAGGGCATTTATCTTCAAGTCACCACCAAGGTTTTCATCGTTTATAAGTTCCACATTGAACACCTTCCCCCTTCCTCCAAGTTCCATTATATCATCAACAGGACGTCTCAAGTCGATATCTTCTGAATCAATGGCTACGCCCGTAAGTTTTTTTGATTTCTCCGGATTTACATGATAGTCGGTATAAACATTAACCGTCAGCTTTTTCCCGTTTGGGATCTCATAATCTATATTCATTCTTCTTGATAATCCATGCTCAGGATATTTGATCCACCCCTTTCTCAATCTGCAAGTTATATCTGTAGCCCCATCCTGATATCCTAGATCCTGCTTATACAAATATCCATCTCTAGTCCCACGATAGAAAATAAGCTCCCCATTCTCGTATCTGGCTTCCATAAGAGATGAGGTGATCTTTGGAAAAGTAAATAAGAAAAACTTATTTCTCAGATAGTTGTGTATCATAATTGTACGGCCAGTTCCAGAGTTTGGGATAGAACACCAAACCTCATTAAACTTCCTGTTGTGACCGCTACACGGTTCATCTTGGTCGTATTCATCTGTCAGATCAAGGGATTCTATTGTCCTTTTTAATGGGATAGAAAATATCGGGTCTGTCTGATTAATCCCGTCAAACTTCTCCCACCCTCTATCCGAGAGAAAGTAAAGATATCCATTAGCCTCTATCATGCTCCATGGATAGTAACACCCAAAGTCCGTGTCGAGCTGATATCTTCCATATCCCCCGTCTGGTTGTTTAATTATTATAAACACAGAAAGTTCCGTAAATATGTATATAGAATCACGGAATACAACCATCTGAGTTATCTCGTCACCGGAATTTCCCTTTTGGACCGTAACGTATCTTCTGTTTATATCAAAAGCCTCTGGATTTCCTGTTTCTGAATAATAGACAACCTTTCCGCTATGATCCGCCACCCACAACCTATCGTCACACCATACCGAGAATTTCCCGTGAGGACACACATCATGATCTTCTTCGACAAGCGAACCAAGAGCCAAGTCTTTATTGTTATCCACAACATAAGTGTTAGTATTGTTATCTATGGTCATTAGCCAGTAAAAGGACGCACCTTCGGAAACCGATCGATATAACTTTCTCTGATCAACCTGTGCATCAGAAGAGGTCGGGATATTATATACCGATACTTTCTGCCCTTCGGCCTTCCTAACCCCCATCCGACTACAAGGAGCCATCCACCTTCCTCCAAGGGTATGGCCAGTTATATCCCCAAACGTGAGGGTAAGCCCATAATTTATACTCACAGAGGTTGAGATAGGATAAGACTCTAAATCCCAATTCATCCCACCATCATAAGAAACCTTGATCGTATCCCTCGCACCAGTACCATCAATTTCTACAACAACACTCCTCGACCCTGTACCAGAATAATTCCCACCTATTGTCAAATCATCTAAGCCGGAGAGGTTCGCATAAAAAGTTGATCCAACATAAGATTTCTGAGGATTGCTTTCATTTCCAAAATTGCCAGACTTGACAAATGTAGTTCCGTAACTCCTCAAAGTCGCATTGTCTTGATCGTCCCAATAATCAAGTTGAATATAATTTAGATACATTTCCCCAGCAACCGAATCTCCCCATCCTTGAAGATCAATTTGTCCATCTGTTCCTGCAAGAGTAGTATCCGTACAGCTAAACCTTCCCTGAAAATCACCATCTTTCCAAACATCCACCCACGCCTCATCCGTGATGGTTGTGTCCACGCAAAA
>Ga0114922_10003845_pt1 | contig 13967 bp, 11 predicted proteins | sample AartaG_FD_100975 | JGI IMG/M metagenome (GOLD analysis project Ga0114922, IMG submission 100975) | Deep subsurface microbial communities from Aarhus Bay to uncover new lineages of life (NeLLi) - Aarhus_00045 metaG | ecosystem: Environmental > Aquatic > Marine > Oceanic > Sediment | place...
CCGGTGAGCATGGAAAAGCGGCGCTGGAAGGGGAGTTAGGCTTTCCTTTTCTCGCCCACGAAGAGGTAGTAGCGACGGAGGGTTAGGAGGAGAAGGCAGTTTATGGCGGCCATGGCCCTGGCCCAGGTGTAGCCCATCAGCGCCGGGATCAGCCTCTGAGCCAGGAAGGTTCGGCTCCAGATGCGGGTGTGACGATAACCGTGCAGGATCAGCCGGGTTATCTCTTCCTGGTGGCTGATACCGAGGCCGTTCGTACGAAAACCACTCTGGTACTCAGCAAGGGTCCAGTGATTCAAATCCATCCGCCCCTGCCAGAAAGACAGCATCTTCGAACTTTCAGCTCCTCGGTTGAGGATGTCGGCGATGAGGAAGTGACCGCCCGGTTTCAACACCCTGTTGATTTGATATAGAAAACGCGATTTGTCCGGGTAGTGGAACGCACTCTCGATATTGATGACCGTGTCGATCGACTCGTTGCCGATGTGGACCAGCTCCTGGGCATCGTCCAACAGGAAGACCAGTCGATCCACAGGAGGAGAGCGCTTCTGAGCAATCCGGATGTTGTCTCGGCTCAAATCCACAGCGGTGAGGCGTGCCGGGTCGTGGTTCTCCAGAATATAGGCGCTTTGTACACCGTTGCCGCAACCGATTTCCAGGACCTGCTGCCCACGGAGATTCGGCAGCTTGGCAAGGCAATAGTCGGTCAGATTCTTTTGGCACTGGAGAAGACCCTCTCCGCTGTGGCGACATATCGGGTAGTGGAGCATGAGATCTTCACCGTAGAAACGCCGGTATGCCCCGTTTATCACGCTGTAGAAGTCCTGCGAGGAAAACCCGACTCGAATAAAATCGGTAACCAGGTCTTGGATGGACATGCTACAGCGCCTTCTGGAAAATCCTGTGCCTCTTGTACACCACCCCGCCCATGCGCTTCATCTCCGCCTGGACCAGAGTGTTGTTCTCCGCCTCGTGATGACTGTCGGCGTATTCGATACCGCTGGATTGGGCGCTTTTCAACATGGCCAGGGCCATCATTACGTCGAGTCCCCGACCCTGATACTGCTCCTTGACCGCCCCCAGAAGAAGATCCAGTCTCCTGGCCCGGCTCTGCTTGAGTCGGATCTTGAGATAACCTAGAGGGAATAACCTGCCCCCGGCCGCTCGGATGCCCTCGGTTATATCCCGGATTCCGAAGATGAATGCCACCGCTTCCCCTCGCTCGTCGAGCAGTATTTTAAAAAACTCCGGAGTCATGATCTTCATGTACGTGGCGCTCCGTCTTTCGATCTCCCGATCCCCCAGGGGGACGAAGCCGTAGAGATTTCTATATGCTTCGTTCATCAGCCGGAGCATCTTCGGCAGATACTTCCTGGCCTGATTCTTCCTCGTGAACTCCAAGAGGGTTACCCTGTTTCGTTGCAGTACCCTCGGCGCCAGCCTGTAGTACAGATCCGGTGCTTTTGCGGGGATCGGGATCTTGTAGGTGAGGTAGTCCACCTCTTTGGTATAACCGGCTTTCTCCAACAGAGAAGGCACATAATCGAAATTGTGGATTGTGTTTAGAGCCGGGCGTTCCTCGAATCCATCGATGATGAACCCCTGAGGATCCTGATTCGTGAATCCAATCGGCCCGATGAGCTTGGCGATTCCCCGCTGGCTTGCCCAGGATTCCACGGCGGACAAGAGACTCGAGGCCGTCTGTTGGTCGTTGATGCTCTCGAAGCTGCAAAAACGAGCCTGTCTCTTCTCTTCCACCTCCTTGATCAAGCCCATGATCCGACCACTTGGGAGGCCGTCGGTGTAGGATGCCAGACAGAGGGTGTCCGTATGGGTCATATGCGAATTTTTACGCGGGTTTATGAAATTTCTCTCCATCCGGCGCAGCAGTGGGATCCATCCGGGATGAGAACGATGAAGCCGGTAGGGAAGGCATACAAAAATGTTTTTTTCTTTGGGATTCGTTATCTCCACGATGCGGACGCTCATTGTGCTCTCCTTTTGGCATCATACTTGTGTCGATTCGATTGATTGTCAAGGTTTTTCCAATTATATTGAAATATGTAAGCGAGGCACCTTTACAAAACCGGGCAAATAGTGTAGTATATGCGGCGATTTTTGGCGTAATTCTATATATATAAAAGAATTAGCTGCCTCTGTAGCTCAGCTGGTAGAGCACCTCCATGGTAAGGAGGGGGTCATCGGTTCAAGTCCGATCGGAGGCTGGCAGAAAAAAAGATTCCCCGAATTCATCTCCACCGTCGCGGGGGCAGAGAACAGGCTGTAAAGCGGTTCGAAGGCACAGCGGCGAGATGTTCAAGTGGAGGCAATGCGAAAATTATGCCATTGACAGAACCGGGGCATTTTTATTATATTTCGACGACGACCCGATAGGGTCGGAGGCGTTGACGGACAGGGCGATACAAAACACCGGGAAGGATAGGAGCGGATGGCCAAGGCTAAGGGGAAATCGGTTGAGCTCGTTGCTCTACAGTGTACCGAATGCAACCGCAGGAACTATACAACCAGCAAGAACAAGAGGAATATCCAGGGGAAGCTGGAGTTCAACAAGTACTGCAAGTTTGACAGAAAACACACCTTGCACAGGGAAACCAAGATAAAGTAACAGCGATCTTCGTAGGCCAGTAGCTCCAATTGGCTAGAGCGCCGGTCTCCAAAACCGGATGTTGCAGGTTCGAGTCCTGCCTGGCCTGCTTCCTTTTTTTTGAAAGAGCGCACCCTCGAAGCGCCTGAGAGGAAAGAGATGAAGAAGATAATTCGATTCTTCAAAGAGAGTTTTGCGGAACTCAAGAAAGTAACCTGGCCCAGCCGTGAAGAGGTTGCCTCTTCGACAAAGGTGGTTCTGGTTTCAGTAATTCTCATCGCCATCGCTCTGGGTATCGTTGATTTTATTATTTTCCGGGGAATCGATCTGATTTTCTGATAGCCGGCAGACGAAGCGAAGAACCTAAGAGGAAAAGCCGATGGCAAAAGGTTGGTATGTAGTCCATACCTATTCAGGATATGAAAACAAAGTGCAGAAGCACATCAACAAGCTGGTCGAGGATGGTTCCCTGGCGGAGTACGTATTCAATGTCAAAGTACCGGCTGAGGAGGTTGTTGAGGTTAGAGACGGCAAACGGCGGGTGAGTTCCAAGAAGTTCCTGCCCGGATATATCATGATCGAGATGGATTTACCGGACAACAACTGGAAGCAGATCTGCTCTGCGATTCGGCAGATTCCCGGCGTGACTGGATTCGTGGGTTTTAGCAGAAACCAGAGGCCTCAAGCCATCAGCGCGGATGAGGCCCGGGAGGTGCTGCAGCGTTCCGGGGAGATTAAGAGCGAAAAGGTTCTGAAACCCAAACAGACCTTTACAGAGGGAGAGACCGTGCGGATTGCCGACGGTCCTTTCGATAGTTTTACCGGTACGATCGAGGAGATCAATCTCGAAAAGGGTAAATTGCGGGTTATGGTAGGCATCTTTGGAAGATCGACGCCAGTTGAACTGGATTTTCTTCAGGTGGAGAAAATCTAACAGTTCATGGGAGTCCGTCCTGCATCTTGAGGCGGACGCTTTCACCACGAACGGAGGAATAAAAAGATGGCAAAAAAGAAGATTGCGGCTCTCATCAAGCTGCAGGTGCCGGCGGGAAAAGCAACCCCCGCACCACCGGTGGGTCCCGCCCTGGGTCCCCATGGGGTATCCGCACCCCAGTTCGTTCAACAGTTCAATGATCGCACCAAGAGCGTGGAGCCGGGTTTGCTCATTCCTGTTGTGATCACCGTGTACGCGGACAAGAGCTTCACCTTCATTACCAAAACACCCCCCGCGGCGGTGTTGATCAAGAAAGCCTGCGGCCTGGAAAAGGGATCGTCGGTGCCGAACAAGGACAAGGTTGCCACGATCAAGGCGGAGCAGGTCCGGGAAATCGCGGAGCAGAAGATGAAGGATCTGAATGCCACCGATATCGAAGGAGCGATGCGGATTATCGCCGGAACAGCCCGGAGCATGGGTGTGACCGTGGAGGGGCTGTAGATGAAGAGGGGAAAGAAGTACCAACAGACACTGGAGAAGTATAACGCCGAGCAGCAGTACAACCTGGACCAGGCCCTGGATCTGGTGAAGGATCTGGCGTATGCCAAGTTTGACGAAACCGTGGAAATCGCTCTCAAGTTGAACGTCAAGGCCAAACACTCGGTTCGCGATACCCTGGTGCTGCCCAACAGTTTCAGGGCGGAGAAGAAGATCCTGGTCTTTGCCAAGGGAGAGAAGGCGGATGAGGCCAAGGAGGCGGGAGCCGCCTATATCGGGGATACGGATCTTGTTGAAAAGATCCAAGGCGGATGGCTCGACTTCGACGTGGCCGTGGCTACACCGGATATGATGAAGGATGTGGGTAAGCTCGGTCCGATTCTGGGACGCCGGGGCATGATGCCCAATCCCAAGACCAAGACCGTCACCTTCGATATCAAAGAGGCAATCGAAGAGCTGAAGAAGGGGCGGGTTGAGTTCAGAGGGGACAAAACCGGGGTGATTCATCTGCCCATCGGAAAGGTCTCCATGGACAAGGAGAAAATTGCCGAGAATGCCCGACTTCTCATCGATGAGGTGCAGCGGAAAAAACCCGCGGATATCAAAGGGGAGTTCATCAAATCGATCGCCGTTTCCTCGACTATGGGACCGGGGATCATGGTGAATCCCAAGGAAAAGGCTTAAAGTTATGGCAGATAAAACTCAGAAGATCCAGCCTTACAAGACTGAAGGCATCCAGAAGATCAAAGAGCTGATCGGAAACAGCTCGGATGTGATCTTCACGGATTTCCGCGGTCTCAACGTGTCTCAGATTACCGAGTTGCGCCGATCCTTGCAGGAAAAAGAAGCCGAGTACCGGGTGGTGAAGAACAGTTACGCGCGCCTGGCTTTGAGGGAACTGGGATTTCCCTTCGAGGAGGATTTCCTGATCGATCCTACGGCTCTGGCCCTGGCCAAGGCTGACATCGGACCGATTACCAAGGTGCTGTTCCAGTTCACCAAGGATTCAACTCTAAAGATCAAGGGCGGCTTGGTCGACGGCAGGGTGGTATCCTCCGAAGAGGTAGCGGCAATCAGTAAGCTTCCGGGCAGAAGCGAGCTGTACGCCTTGTTGATGGGGACGATGAGCGCCCCATTGACGAACATGGTATACGCGCTGAATGGAATTGCTACCAAATTGGTACGAACCGTTCAGGCTGTGGCCGAAAGTAAAGAGGAGAAATAGAAGCAGTATTAGTCTTTTAAAAGTGTTCCAGCTATTGCTGCAATAAAAAGAAAACAAGGAGAAGATAAATGGCAACACCGAAGAAGGATGAGATCCTCGAAGCGATCGCCAATATGACGGTGCTCGAGGTTTCGGAGCTGGTAAAGGCGATGGAGGAGAAGTTCGGTGTAAGTGCTGCCGTCCCGGTAGCGGTTGCAGCGCCTCCGGCAGCTGCAGGCGGGGAAGCCGCCGCAGAGGCCGAGGAGCAGACCGAATTTACAGTCGTACTGAAGAGCTTCGAAGATGGGAAGAAGATTCCCGTGATCAAGGAGGTCCGGGCCCTAACCGGTCTTGGACTCAAAGAGGCGAAAGAGCTCGTCGAGGCTGGTGACAAGGCTGTGAAAGAGGACATCAGCAAAGAAGAGTCTCAAAAAATCAAAGAGCGGCTGGAGTCAGCAGGCGCTACGGTTGAGGTTACATAATCGTAACTTTGCACCACAATCCCACAAACTCAAGAATACCACCGGAGGAGTACATCCGCCGGTGGTATCGTCGTCCACTAATAGCTTACGGGAGGGCACATGGTTCCTGAGATGATCAAGAGAGTCTATATCGGTCAGGGTGTGGAAGAGGCGATGGAAATGCCGAGCCTGATCGATATTCAGCTCTCGTCGTTCGAGCGATTCTTGCAGCGGAAAATACTCAGAGAAGGTAAATCCATACAGCGACAGGGCTTGGAGGATGTTTTTCTGGCTATTTTCCCGATAGAGAGTCCCAACGCAGACATGGTTTTAGAGTACGGCGGGTATACCCTGGATGAGGAGGCCGTGGTATTCAGCGAGCAGGAATGTAAGAACAAGGGGCTGACCTACGCGATTCCCATCAAGGCCAAGATCAATCTGATCTTCCTCAACACCGGAGAAATCCGGCAGAAGGAGATCTACATGGGGGATATCCCCCTCATGACTCCGAGGGGTACGTTCATCGTAAATGGTGCCGAGCGGGTAGTGGTCAGTCAGATCCACCGTTCCCCCGGAGTGATCTTCAGCCACGACAAGGGCGTGTTCTCCTCCCGCATCATTCCCTACCGCGGTTCCTGGCTGGAGTTCGAGGTTGATCAGAAGAAAGAGCTCATCTACACGAAAATCGACAGGAAGAAGAAGATCCTGGCCACGATTTTCCTCAGAGCACTGGGATTCGACACACGGGAAAAGATCATCGATCTGTTTTACCGGACCAAGACCGTGAAGATTTCCGAGAGCAGGGAAGACAAGGAGAAGGTTCTGGGAATGGTGTTTGCCCGTGCGGTGTACCACGAGGAGGAAGGGCAGACCAAGAGATTATACCGGGCCGGGGACAAGATCCATCCCCACGATGTGGAGGAGTTGATCCACTCCGGAATCGCCTCGATCGAAGTCATCGACTTCCAAAGTGAGCAATCCCTTCATTCCCCGATTATTCTCAACTGTTTCGAGCGGGAGGAGGTCGTTTACTCCCGAGACGATCCGGAGAAGGATGAACCCACCAAGGAAGAGGCGATTAGCCGGGTGTACGGCGTGATCAAGCCGGGCGAACCGATCACATTGGAGAGTGCGGAGAAGGATCTGCAGAGCATGTTCTTTACCCCCCGGCGCTACGATCTGGGGCGGGTCGGTCGCTACAAGCTGAACAAGAAGTTCGACTACGAACAAGCCTTCGAGACCCATACTCTTGTCCCTGAAGATATCATCAATACGATCACATTTCTCACCCATGTCTACATAGGCGAACGAAACGTCGATGATATCGATCATCTCGGAAACCGAAGAATTCGCTCCGCCGGTGAGCTGCTCACCAATCACCTGAAAGTCGCCTTCACCCGCATGGAGCGTATCGCCAAGGAACGCATGAGTCTCAAAGAGGCGGATACGATCCGGCCCCAGGATCTGATTTCCATCAAACCGATCGTGGCCACGATCAAAGAGTTCTTTGGATCCAGCCAGCTGTCCCAATTTATGGATCAGGTGAATCCCCTGGCCGAGTTGACGCACAAGCGCAGGCTCAACGCCCTTGGTCCGGGGGGGCTTTCCAGGGACCGCGCCGGATTCGAAGTGCGGGATGTTCATTACACCCACTACGGGCGGATGTGTCCGATCGAGACCCCGGAAGGGCCGAACATCGGACTGATCGTGTCCCTGGCCAACTATACCCGGGTCAATGAGTACGGGTTCCTGGAAACCCCGTACCGCAAGGTCGTAGACGGGGTGGTGACCGATGAGATCGAGTACCTGTCGGCGATCGACGAGGAGAAGTACTACATCGCCCAGGCCACCAGCAGGATCGATGACAAGGGCAAGTTCAAGGAAAAGCTGATTCCGGCCCGAAAAGGGGGAGACTATATAACCCGGAAACCCAAAGACATCCAATACATGGATGTTTCTCCCAAACAGATAATATCGGTTTCCACCTCTCTGATTCCCTTTCTGGAGCACGACGATGCCAACCGAGCCCTGATGGGTTCCAACATGCAGCGCCAGGCCGTGCCCTTGCTGCGCCCGGAACCTCCCCGGGTGGGGACTGGGATGGAGCGCAAGACAGCCTTCGATTCGGGGGTGGCCGTGGCCACCCGACGAGCCGGGAAGGTCGAGTATGTGAGCTCCGAGAAGATCGTGATCAAACCGGATAATGGTAAGGCGGATGAGTCGGATGTCTACCCGCTTATAAAATTTCAACGGACCAACCAGGATACCTGTTTCATTCAGAAACCCATCGTCGCTCCCGGCCAGAAGGTCAAGGAGCGGGAGGTGGTTGCCGACGGACCGGCCACCTACAATGGAGAGCTGGCCCTGGGGGTCAATGTCCTGGTGGCCTTCATGCCCTGGAACGGCTACAACTACGAAGACGCGATTCTGATTTCAGAAAAGCTCGTGCGCGAGGACCGTTACACCTCGATACACATCAAGGAGTTCTCCATCGAGGTGCGGGAGACCAAGCTGGGCCCGGAGAAGCTAACCCGGGACATTCCAAACGCCAGCGACAACTCCCTGGAGCACCTGGATGAAGAGGGCATCATCCGCATCGGCGCTGAGGTGAAATCCGGCTCCATCCTGGTGGGGAAGGTAACCCCGAAGAGCGAGACCGACTCAACCCCCGAGTTCAAGCTGTTGAACTCGATATTCGGGGAGAAGGCCAAGGACGTGCGGGATACCTCCCTGAAGGTGCCTCACGGAATCGAGGGCACGGTGATTGATGTGCAGCGGCTGAAACGCTCGGAGGGAGATGAGCTCAATCCCGGAGTGGAAGAGGTGGTGAAGATCCTAATTGCCACGAAGCGCAAGCTCCAGGAGGGGGACAAGATGGCCGGGCGTCATGGGAACAAGGGTGTAATCGCCCGGGTGCTGCCTGAAGAGGATATGCCCTTCATGGAGGACGGCACGCCGGTGGACCTGGTGCTGAATCCCCTGGGTGTACCCTCTCGTATGAACCTGGGACAGATTATGGAGACGGAGCTGGGCTGGGCGGGATTCAAGCTGGGAGAGTGGTACGCCACTCCCGTGTTCGAATCCGCCTCCAATGAGATGATTGAAGAGAAGCTCAAGGCCGCCGGCCTGCCGGTGAACTCCAAGGTTGCTCTGTACGACGGCCAAACCGGGGAACCCTTTGAAAACCCGGTTACCGTCGGCTACATCTACATGATGAAGCTGCACCACCTGGTAGACGACAAGATGCACGCCCGTTCCACCGGTCCCTACTCCCTGGTCACCCAGCAGCCCCTGGGCGGAAAGGCCCAGTTCGGCGGTCAGCGGCTCGGGGAGATGGAAGTGTGGGCTCTGGAAGCCTACGGAGCGGCCAACACCCTGCAGGAGCTGCTGACAATCAAGAGCGATGATATGTCGGGGCGAGCCAAGATCTACGAAAGCATCGTGAAGAACGAATCTTTCACCCAGGCCGGAATACCCGAATCCTTTAACGTACTGGTCCAGGAGTTGCGGGGATTGGCCCTGGATGTGTCGATCTACGACAACAAGGGCAAGCAGATCGCACTGACCGAGAGAGACGAGGAGTTGATCAATCGGCAGGGAAGCCGCTTCTAGTTCTGTGATGACGATGGGAGGGATAAGGAAATGAGAGAGATGCAGGATTTCGACAGCATTATGATAAAGCTGGCCTCTCCGGATCAGATACGTGCCTGGTCTTACGGGGAGGTCAAAAAACCGGAGACGATCAATTACAGAACGCTTCGGCCTGAGAAGGACGGATTGTTCTGTGAACGAATCTTCGGAACTACCAAAGAGTGGGAATGCTACTGCGGTAAGTTCAAGTCGATCCGTTACAAGGGCGTGATCTGTGACCGCTGTGGTGTCGAGGTGACCCACTTCCGCGTACGTCGCGAGAGGATGGGGCACATCGAGCTGGCCTCCCCTGTCTCTCATATCTGGTACTACCGTTCCGTACCCTCCAGAATGGGGTTACTCCTGGATCTGGCGATCGTGGCGCTTCGCTCGATCCTCTACTACGAAAAGTACATCGTTATCGATCCCGGCGATACGGATCTGAAGAAGATGCAGCTGCTCACCGAGGAGGAGTACCTGGAGGCGCACGAGCGCTACGGCATGGCATTTTCTGCCGGAATCGGCGCCGAGGCGATCCGGACGCTTCTGGAGACCCTTGACCTGGACGCTCTGTCCGCGGAGCTGCGGGTCAAGATGCAGGAGAAGGGTCGCAAGAGCGACAAGCGGCTTCTCAAACGCATCGAAATTGTCGAGCAGTTCCGGGATTCGGGAAACCGTCCGGAATGGATGATCCTGGATGTTATCCCGGTTATCCCCCCTGAGCTGCGGCCCATGGTTCAGCTGGACGGCGGGCGTTTCGCTACCTCGGATCTGAACGACCTGTATAGAAGGGTTATCAACAGGAACAACCGGCTCAAGCGCCTGCTGGCATTGCACGCCCCGGATATCATCATCCGCAATGAAAAGCGAATGCTCCAGGAAGCGGTGGATGCCCTGTTCGACAACTCGAAGAAAAAGCGGGTTGTGAAGGGCGCGGCCAACCGCCCGCTGAAATCCCTCTCGGATATGCTGAAGGGTAAGCAGGGACGCTTTCGCCAGAACCTCCTGGGGAAACGGGTTGACTATTCGGGCCGCTCGGTTATCGTGGTGGGCCCGGAGCTCAAACTGCATCAGTGCGGGCTGCCCACCAAAATGGCCCTGGAGCTGTACAAACCCTTCATCATGCGCAAGCTGGTGGAAAAAGACGTGGTCTACAACATAAAGAAGGCCAAGACCCTGGTGGAGATGGAAACCCCGGAGGTTTGGGCCGTGCTGGACGAGGTGGTCACTGAACACCCCGTGTTGTTGAATCGCGCCCCGACCCTGCATCGGCTCGGTATTCAGGCTTTCGAGCCGGTTCTGGTGGAGGGAAAGGCCATCAAGCTGCATCCCCTGGTCTGCCACGCCTTCAACGCCGATTTCGACGGCGATCAGATGGCCGTGCACGTTCCGCTCACCCCGGCCGCCCAGATCGAATGCTGGACTCTGATGCTGTCTTCCCGCAACCTACTCAATCCGGCCAATGGCAACCCAATCGTGATTCCCACCCAGGATATGGTATTGGGAATCAACTATCTGACCCGAGCAAAACCGGGCGCCAAGGGCGAGGGAAAACATTTCAGCAGCTTCGAGGAGGTCTTGCTGGCCGTAGATGCCCGCTCGGTGGGCTATCAGGCCCTGATCAAGGTTAAGAGCGATGGTGAATACATTGAAACCACCCCGGGACGGATCATCCTAAACGAAGAGCTGCCTGAGGAGATCGGTTTCATCAACCAGCCTATGGGGGAGAAGGAGCTACGCAACCTCATCGCCCGCTGCTACAAGGAGCACGACGCGGATGTAACTGTAAATATGCTGGATACGATCAAGGATCTGGGGTTCCGCTACGCCACCCGCTTCGGTGCGACAATCGGTATGGAAGACATCATTATCCCGGAGACCAAGAAGGAGCTGATCACCAAGGCCAACGCACAGGTGGAAGAGATCCAGAACCAGTACCTCCAGGGGCATATAACGAATGAGGAACGCTACAACCGGGTGGTGGAGGAGTGGAGCAAGACCAATGAGGACATCACCAAGGAGCTGATGAACGATCTGGCCAGTGATCGGGGCGGATTCAACCCGGTGCACATGATGGCCTACTCCGGAGCCCGGGGTTCCCGCAGCCAGATCCGGCAGCTTGGCGGCATGCGGGGCCTGATGGCCAAGCCTTCCGGAGAGATCATCGAGCTGCCCATTCGCAGCAACTTCAAAGAGGGGCTTTCGGTGATCGAGTTTTTCATCTCAACCAATGGGGCGCGTAAAGGACTGGCGGATACGGCCCTGAAAACCGCGGATGCAGGTTATTTGACTCGCAGGCTGGTGGATATCGCCCAGGATGTGGTGATAAACGAGCAGGACTGCGGCACCATCAACGGTCTGGAGATGCGGGCGATCAAGGACGGAGAGGAGATCGTCGAGTCTCTGCGAGACAGGATCGCAGGCCGTTTCACTCTGGAGCGGGTGCGGCACCCCATCACCGGCGAGATCATTATCGATGTGAACCAGGAGATTACCGATGAGAGCGCCGATCAGATCGAGGCGGCGGGCATCGAGCACGTGCGCATTCGCACCGTTCTGACCTGCGAGGCCCAGCACGGGGTATGTGTGAAGTGCTACGGCCGTAACCTGGCCACCAACAAAACCGTGAACATCGGAGAGGCCGTGGGAATCATCGCGGCCCAATCCATCGGTCAGCCGGGAACGCAGCTCACCATGCGGACCTTTCATATCGGCGGCGCGGCCACAAAGATCAGCGAGGAGAGCCGGATCTATCTCAGATATCCGGTCCTGGTGGAGAGTATTACCGGTAATACGGTACCGATAAAGGGAGGCAACCTGCTTTTTACCCGCAAGGGCTACATCATGGTTCACAGAGTTCTGCGCACCATCGATCTCAAAACCGGCGATCGGGTCATGTTCAAGGACGGACAGAAGGTATTGAAGGGTGAGGTGATCGTGCAGCGTAAGGGAGAGAAGGTCATCGCGGAGGAGATTGCCTATGTTCACAGGACCAAGGAGACTCTGCTGCTGATTACCCAGCCCCAGAGAGTAGATATTCGAAACGGCTCTGAGTTGATGGTCAAGGAAGGGCAGATCGTGGCCGCGGAAGAGGCAATCGCCTACTTCGATCCCTTTAGCGAACCGATCATCGCGGAAGCTGCGGGAAAAGCGGTTTTCGAGGACATCGTTCTGGGGACGACCCTGAAGGAAGAGATCAACGAGGATACGGGGAAGATCGAAAAGAAGATCACCGACTACACCGTGGAAACTCTCCAGCCCAGGATCGTAATTCAAGACGACAAAGGTGAGGCCGCGGCCACCTACTATCTGCCCGGCAGCGCCTATCTCAACATAGCCGACGGGGAGGAGATATATCCCGGGCGGATTCTGGCTAAACTTCCACGGGAGAGCGTGAAGACCCGGGACATCACCGGCGGACTTCCCCGAGTCGGGGAGCTCTTCGAGGCCAGAAAGCCGAAGAATCCGGCGGTCCAGGCCAAGGTGAGCGGGATTGTCAGTTTCCAGGGACTGCTCAAGGGTAAACGGGTTATCCAGGTTGTCGATCCCTACGGCAAGGAGTTAAAGCATCTGGTGCCCATGGGCAAGCACCTGCTGGTTCGGGATGGTGATCATGTCGAAGCGGGAGAGCAGCTGTGCGACGGCAGCATCGATCCCCACGATGTCCTGCAGATACTCGGTGAACAGGCCCTGCAGAGTTATCTGGTGAATGAGATCCAGGAGGTGTATCGGCTGCAGGGCGTGAATATCAACGATAAGCACATCGGTGTGATCATCCGCCAGATGATGAAGAAGATCGAGATCGTGCAGGTCGGGGATACGAACTTCATCTTCGGACAACAAATTGATCGTTACAAATTCAACCAGGAAAATAAAAAAGTGATTCGCGAGGGTGGACAGCCGGCCATCGCTCGACCCTTGCTGCTGGGAATCACCAAAGCCTCGCTGAACATCGACAGCTTCATATCGGCGGCCTCCTTTCAGGAGACCACCCGGGTATTGACAAATGCTTCCATCAAGGGAAGCCGGGATCACCTGCACGGATTGAAGGAGAACGTAATCATCGGTCACCTGATACCCGCCGGTACGGGAATTCGGGCCTATAACGATATCAAGCTTCTCGATGAAAATATGGAAGATCTGGATGTGCAGGTGAACCGAGTCATCGAGGAAAAACGAAGGGAAAAAGAGCTGGCCGCTATGCTCCAGGAAACGGAGTAAATTGCTGAAAAGAATCTCTTGATTGTTTCGAGCATTTTTGCTATGTTCAAGTGGTGAAGAGGCATCCGTAAGGGTGCGCTTCACTGCCCAGAAGAAGTATCTGGCGCAGGACTGTTTGAGCAACAACGAGAAGTCCACTATGAGCAACCTCTTGGGAGAGAGGATCCCGAGGGGTTGACATTTTGTGTCTGTGTTGTTAGATTCTCACCCACTCATTTTTTTAGTAAACGGTGGGTGAGTGGTGTGTCTATATACGGATCGCAGTCTTCAATGGTAACTGAAGTGGAAGATTGCTACGTATTCTGACACCAGGAAATCTTGTCAGAGAAACGAGCTTTTCTGGTGTCATCATAATAGGAGAGATTTGATGCCAACGATCAATCAGCTTGTCCGCAAAGGCCGGCAAGCTGTGCACAA
>Ga0114922_10003846_pt1 | contig 13967 bp, 12 predicted proteins | sample AartaG_FD_100975 | JGI IMG/M metagenome (GOLD analysis project Ga0114922, IMG submission 100975) | Deep subsurface microbial communities from Aarhus Bay to uncover new lineages of life (NeLLi) - Aarhus_00045 metaG | ecosystem: Environmental > Aquatic > Marine > Oceanic > Sediment | place...
GCCCACTCAATATCCTGAGGAGAACCAAAATGATCTTCAACTTTTAAAGCGAGCTTTGAAAGCTTCCTGATATCATCATCTGCAAACTTTTTTCTGTCCGGCATTTTCAAATGATGAATTGTTAGACTTGATTTGTTAATTCGGCACGAATAAGGGGTAATCTGTCCACTGACAAGGCTCTCACCAATGCCTTCACAATATTCCAAAAATATCTCATCCTGATTTTCAGGGTCTGGACTTTTTGTAAAAATCACGCCTGCATATTGAGAATCTACCATTTCTTGTATAAGAACGGCCATACTAACCTGCAAGTGATTGAGGTTATTATTTTTTCGATAAACGATAGCTCTCTCATTCCACAAAGAAGCCCAACATTTTTTTATTGAATATAAAATGTTTGCCAGGCCTTCTATATAGAGATAGCTGTCATAAAGTCCGGCAAAAGAAGCTTTAGATAAATCTTCAAGGTTTGATGAAGAACGAATAGCCCACTTCAAATCTTGTTTACCAAAGAAATCATGATCTGTAAGCTCGGCAAGTATTTCTTGAGGAATATTTTCTAAAAGAATTGAATTAACGATCTTATGCGATTCATACTTATCTGTATGCTTTTTATCTTTCAATACTTTGTCAATTACCTGCCCTAAATTACTTTTGTTTATGAAACATTCATAGGCTTTTGTTGTCAGGCAGTATGTTTTAGGAACTTTAAAGCCATTTTTCCATAATACATGCAGGTTTTTACCTTTTGAACCAATCAGACTAGTATTATCGCTGTCTAAAATTGAGATAAGATATCCCATATTAATTTTAGTTGTTTATGATGAAAGACCGAGGTTTGACAATATTGTTATTGACAATAGATCTTAATTTATGACTTAAAGCTCTTATAATAATTTGATACTTTTTTGGCACATGTTCATTTTTCCTCATCCTGTCAAGCACCTCTTGTGGGGACAAAAAGGCAAGATCATATTTGATTATCCACTCCCAGAAATGATAATCCGCAACCCAAAATCTTTCTGCCTGTTTTGCAAACAAATCAAACGTTGCTTTATTTGCTTTCTCCCAACTATCCTGAAATTGGTTCAAAACGGCAAAATCGCTTTGCAGTAAGGCCTCTACAGAAAGTTCTCCCGCTAGTTTCCCATATTCAAGTGCAGGTTCTATTCCCATACAGGTCCAGTTAGTAGCCATTCCTGCAGCATCACCAACAATTATCATATTTTTATATATAAATTTATTAATATAAGAGATCGGTATTGAACCAGTCTCTACATAATCAAGTTTTGCGTCCCTTAAATAATCAGAGTAAGGTTCAAATTCTTTGCGTGCAAGATTAAATTTATTTTTCAATTGAGTATAATCAATATTTGGGAACTTATTGATACTAGCATACCCAAAACTGGCCTTGCCGCCTGCAATTGAGTAAAACCACCCTCCACCCAAACCAAAATCATTGTGCGGCCACAAAAAGCAGCATAAATCGGCCTCTTTTCCTTTGATGCCTGAAAAAATAGCTCCATACACATGACTGTAATAAGAAAAGTGATTTTCCTCTAATTGTGTGATTGCGAACTGTGATTTACCCGAGCAGTCAATCAAAATACTTGCATGAAGTTGTCTACCACCTTTTAATTGGATACCAACACCCTTATCGTTTTGGGATATGTTTGTGGCATAGGTGTCTATTATTTCCACGGCGGTTGTTCTTTTTTGAATCGCGTTAAACAGCTTCCGGCACGCCTTTTCATAATCCAAGACTACTAGAGGATGATCCGTGAAGGTATATTTGATGAAACTGCCCTTATGGTTATGAAAGGCAAAATGTGAATATCTCCCTTTTATACAATCAGTTAAGTCATGTTGTTGTATTATGCCACCAAAGGTAAGGGGTGAAGGGTTGTTGGAGCCAATGCTTTTGCCTTCAACAAGCGCGAAGCTGAGATCGCTTTCGCTCGCAATGGCATTTGCTGCAGAAAGTCCTGCAATACCTGCTCCAATAATGACAATATCATAATTATCTGCAGACAAGATTGGTGACCTTACTGTAAATTAATTATTGATTGGTATCGTAAATCATTCGGTTGGCAAATCAACCCCAAACTTGGCCGCAATTACACGTGCACAATCCAGGCCTGATTCCATTGCCTGTGGTACACATGGACCCTCCGGCGCGACCGAATCACCGACTAAGAATAAGCTTTTAACAGGCGTTTGAATCGGAAAACGATGAACGCCGACATCAGGAGCAACTCCGTAAACATTGGGTGGAAATCCAAACTCTTCTTTATATTTTTCAGGATAATAGACCGAATAGCCGGTTATGGCTTTTGAAAGCCCGGAAAACAAATTATTCAGTCCCATGCTCATGATGCGTTTGGCTTGTTCATCAGCCAATTTAGCGTCAATATTTCTCTTGGGATGATAGAACTGCAGTGTCGCCCGATGATCTCCAATAGAATGTGGTTCGATGTTTGAGGGTACGTGAAAAATAAACATGGAGTCTTCAGGGAAACATCCTGTTGCTAAGGTTTGAAATTCTTTATTGATATCGTAACTGACGAAAAAAACCGAAAATCCTTTTGGAATTTTAAATGAACGTTTAAATGTTAAGAATATATTGGTTACCTGCAGAGTTTCTGGAAGTTGTTGGACGTTTTTATAGTATTGCCTGGGCCAATTGCCCGGTTCAGTCAATTTAAATACGGTAGAACGGATTCCGGTATTGCTCACTACAATATTCGCCTGAACTTCGCCCTTGTCAGTTTGAACGCCTGATACATTCCCGTTTTTTATAATGATTTTTATGGCTTTCGTATTAAATGAAATTTGGCAGTTTTTACCGGCTATATCGCGCAGAATAGATGCTATTTGACCATTACCGCCGTTTAAATATTCAGGATTAAAGGCCTTATATTGCTCAGTAGGATTCCCCGGTCTGAAACAATCTGAAGATAAGCGGTAAGGACTTAATCCCGAAACACCGACCAATACATCAAAATATCGGCGTATCTTCTGATTTGTAATCATGGCGTCAAACAATTCTCCCACGGATTTATACCGATCGAAAGTGTCAGATTGACTAAAGATTCTGGATTGTAATTTAAAGCGAAAAAGATCCAGCCAAGTGATTCCGCATCGTTTAAGTTCCCAAATGGTTTTCCAATTAAAAGGAAACGGCACTATTCGATTATTCATTTTGATGCCGCAACGAAACGGAATGGATTGGAAAGAAGCTCCAAATGTTCGTCGGAGATGATCAAACACTCCCCCCCCGACATAAATAGCACCGATTTCGTATTTTTGGCCGTTAATCATCCTCGTTGAACATCTACCTCCTATGGAAGAAGTTTTTTCCAGTAATAACGAAGGTACCCCAAGTTTGCTCAGATAAGCAGCGGTTGTTAGACCTCCTATACCAGCTCCGATAATCATGACAGGATGCTTTTCCACGCTCAGATCACACCCACCCATCTTAAACGATTGTTGAGTTGAGCAATCAATGGAAATGAAAATCTCTTAACAGGTAGTCTGTCCGCAATCAATTTCAATTTCCACTTGATGTGAAAATTTCGTGTGAATCGATTAAATTCCCGAAAAGCTCTTTTCCTATCCGTGAAATATAATGCAGCAATTTTTCCGGATATAAGTGCCGAAGAAATACCATTCAGATAAAAGGGATCTATCATGCCGCCTATTGTGCCGGCCAGCACCACACCTTTTTTGACAAGATTCTTTTCCAAAGGGACACAACCTGTCGAAAATTGCCAGTCATCAAATGTGATGTCTTCACTTTCCAATAAATGCTGGCTAAATGCTTCAAGGTTTCTTTTGTTAACTCCCTTTCTTGAGAACAACATAGAAAACAATAAATTCCCAAAAGAGGCTAAGTAAGCAAATTCATGATTGGTGTACTTGCCATAGTACGAAATCGCGAAATCTTTTTTCTGGGTTATTTGGGAACTCCTGAATCCCTGAATAGTGACATGTTTTATATTCAGGGCTTGGTATGGTTTCTGATCTAAACCGCTAGCCACAATACATTGGCGAGATTCCGTGTTCAAGCACATATTGATTGTAGAATCAAAAGGCTCATTAAAAATAAATCGAGCACCAAAATTTTTAGCCTCTGAATACAAGTAACTTTCGATAGAGGTGGAACGTTGGCCCTTTTCGCACACGTAACTGTTTTTCGGCATATCCAAAAATGATTTGCGGCCGTAAAAATAAAAAATGTGTCTCCTGACAGGTCTAAAGCACGGTGTAACATCGATCCCAATATAGTTGGACGTCTTCTCGATATCAAAGGTCTGCTGATGAACCGAAGGATGCCATCTGGGCGAACCGCCTATCCTGTTCCGCTTCTCTCGTACCTGCACCTGGAACCCTAATTGTGCCAGATTGATAGCAGCAACAAGTCCCGAGATCCCAGCACCAAAGATAGTGATCTTTTTTCTATTCATTTTCGTAGAGTCTTCTAAGACAGCTTGCCTGGCAATAAAATGGCCCGAAAGAATTCTTAATGGTCATTTCGTTAAGCGGGTTTGGCCAAGCAGGCAAAACAATATTGATGGGTCACGCCAGAAGATGAATTCCCCAGAGACTGGATAAAACTCTACCTGACAAACATCCTTTTTAAGACACTAAACGGAAATGTATTAGCGATAAGCTCAACTGAATACAACTTACGGTAGAGAGCAAAAAAGATGAGAATCGTGATCGACATCGGATACTTGCTCACAAGTAAAACTCCCAGGTACACTGGAAGTACTACCGAAGGGAATGTGTGGTGCAGAAAGTGAAATACGCTCTTCCGACCGCAAGCAAAGGGATTCACAACATCAATTGGTGTGCCCCGTTTTGCATAAAAAAAGGAGGCACCATAAACCACAATGTAACCTATGAGGATTGGAAGAATAAGAGAAACATTCTGAACCCTCATATCAACAAGCCTGAAGTACATAAGCACTAAACAGAAAATCAATAGTACTTTTTCAATCTCAAGGGAAAAACGTAGGAGACTCTTAACTTTTGCAATTCCTGTCCGAATGGCAAAAGTAGCCGTACTTGTGCGGACATCGTTTTGATAGTCCTCTAATTGATGATTTACATCAGATGAAAGGCCCCTGAAAAAGATATAGGCTGTAAACACAACGACATCAACCATCTCAAAATGTTCAAAAGCGGCAAAAATGATAAGGATTGGCAAAACTCGCTGGGCAATTACCACAAAAATCAGGCCGACCGTGCCTCTCTCCTTAAGACGAAATGGCCTCAACGAGTAAAAGGTCGCAATCAATATCCACAATACCCAAAGTGGAAGAAACAAATGGTTGCTTAGGAAATGTAATCCACAAGAAACGCTCATTGCCAAAAAAAGTAAGACAATCAAGCTGGCTTTGAATTTAGAGTCATCTTCAAATGTGTTTTTTTTATCATGAAGAGCATCTAACTCTTTGTCAGCAAAGTCATTAACAAGATATCCATATGAAGTGGAAAAAATGCTAAATGCTAGGAAAATAAAGAAATCGATCATAAAATTGAGGTGAAAAAGCTGGTTACGTAAAGCAATATAGAAGATAAGAAAAACATTCTCGATAACGGAATTGTAGACTACTACAGACCAATTACGCCATCCAAAGTATTGATTCACGAAACGCACCAGTTCAGAAATGTATTTATTTCTTCCTTGCATTTATAAATCGCGCCCCTAACAAAAGCTTTCTATATCTGGAGGCAACTAACTGGTTGCTCTGTATCCGGCAGTCATGACTGAAGGACTTATCAGGCCAGTTTTTCCACGATGCATTGATGTAACAGAAAGCTTTTATATGTGGGTACTTCGATATTAGATTGAAATATGGCGCATACCATTTCTGCCAAGACTCCTTACCCTGTGCTGATCCAATATGCCTTGGAGTAGATTCTGCAATCATAACTGGTTTCTTGTGTTTTTCCGCATCTTGGATAAAAGAATTGATAAAATTGTGTTTGTCTGCATGACCACAAAAAACATTTATTGCCCACCAATCAATGTATTCATCTCCAGGATAGTATTCCATATAATCCCTGGCATCCAAGGTGTTCCAAACAAATGCTACATTCTCAGCACCTTCATTCTTAAATATTTCAAAAATCCTTTTCCAAGCCATTACCCAATACAGTCTTGATGCATGTCGACCCTGTCCATTGCCTCCGAACTCATAGCCAGGTCGGAGGAAAGCAGGTGTTTTCATTTCAATGAACAATTGGGCTAACTCTCTAATCTTATCATCGTAATCACCTTTTGCAATCTTATGTGTAATATCCTTTGGATTCATAATATTAAAACCAGGAATATAGGAATAAAAGTCCAAACCTATTTGAGGGATATAATCATAAGGTTGTTGGGATATTTCGAAAATAGTTGATTTCAATAGCCAGAAGGCAAGGGGGTCAAAAGATATGTAATGCATAATGAGTTTTGGGCGATGTCCACAGGCTTTCGCATATTCTTCTATCCCATCCCAATCCACATGACGCGAAAACAAACCTAGAGGCCTTACTTCAGCCTGTGCACCGTGAAAAATTCTGCCAGCTCGAGGTTCCAACTTAGCTCCAAAAAAGGCCCAAGCATTATGGGTCTGAATGCTTTTAGGTTTTACTTCCGCCTGTGCACCATGTGGTATTTTGTCATCTGAAGATTCTAATTTAGCCCCAAAAAAGGCACAAAACGCCAGTGCTGGTAACAAAAACATGCATACTAAAAAGCTGCAAAAAAACTCTCTGTTGGGCAAGGCCTTATACATAAGGGGGTATTTATGATTTTCGTTTCAGCAGCATTTGCCCAAGTGCTTTAAGTTTATCGTTTTTCCCATCAAATATCTTTATCGCGTCGAGGGCTTTGTCTGTATATTCTTGTACGAGCTGTTTTGATTTCTCGATGCCATATAAAGCGACAAAGTTTCCCTTATCCTGTTGCAATGATTTCCCAACATCTTCAACCTTTCCTTCAAAATCCAAAAGATCATCAAGAATCTGGAAAGCGAATCCCAAATTCTTTGCATACTCTTCCAAGGCGTGGATTTCATCATCGGTTGCATCCCCAATGATTGCAGCCGTTGATCCGGAGGCCATGAAGAGAGATGCCGTTTTATAAGTGTGGATGTATTCGAGGGTTGAATATTCCATGGCTTCATCGGAGAATTTCAGATCAACAAACTGGCCTCCCACCAGTCCGTTTACGCCAACCACATTCGCCAGTTTGCTAACAACCAGTGTTTTTTTATTGTCTGGCAATTCGGGGTCTTTCAAAACCACCTCGTATGCCCTTGTCAGTAACCCAATACTGGCAAGTGCTGCCACATCCTGTCCGTAGACCAGATGGTTGGCACGTTTTCCTCTCCTTATTTTTGCATCATCCATGTGTGGAAGATCGTCCATGATAAGCGAAGCTGTGTGAATCATCTCCAGTGCACATGCCAGCGAAACCAGCTTTCCCCTGGGAACATCAAAGAGTTCTCCTACAATAAAGCAGAACAATGGACGGACCCTTTTACCGCCTGAATAGAGTGTGTAATTGATCGATTCCTGCAAAACGTTGAGCAACGGCTCTTTATTAGCCATGTAATCTTCAAGTTTCGCGTCGATAAAATTCTTCGTCTCATTGAAATAAGCTAGAATTTTTTCCATATGACCTCCTTTTTTTAATACATTATGAAGGGCTCTTTTGGTAGATGCCTCGGGCAAAGCCGGTAACCCAATACGTTAGGCCCAATGTAAAAAGCAATAAAACCAGACCCCGTCTTAAGATGGCTCCCAATTGAAACCTTGAAAAGGTGAAGGCAGCTCTGGTAAATTCTTCCAAGGGCAGAAATTGAATTAGGAACGCGAAAACAGAGGAACCTCATGACCTTTCGTACTCCTATGAGGCAGGTTACTCATGCCTTGAGTAAACCCCCTTAGCAAAGCCGATGCCCCAGGATAGAAGCCCCAAAAACATTACAGGAAAGATTAGGGGTCGTTTCCAGGTGGTGGGGGCAAAACGCAAGACACGTTTGATTGTTCTGACAAATTTGATGAAGGGAAGGAATGGCAGAAAGAGGGGAGCGAGCCAAGGGCGTCGAGCAAAAAACGAGCCGGGTAGATTGGTCACTTTGAGCACACGGGCTGTCACGATGCCAAATCGGTAGTTGTGTAGTAAATAGCCTGACATACTGCTGCGATGAAAATGCCGAGCCTGAATGGCTGGACTAAAGTAGATTTTTTCCCCACTTTGTACCAGAAGCCAATGAAAATAGTAGTCTTCTTGGGGGTAATATTCTTTTGTATACCCCCCATACTTCTCGAAGATTTCCCTCCGATAGGAGATATTGCATGTTGGCAAACTAAGGACAATGCCAGCTGCGGTCGATGGCATATATTCACTGAATTCGATTAGATATCCCGCGACGCTTGCAAGCGTCTTGGGATTGCCATTTACGACTGCTCCACCTACAATACGGCAATCGCGCAATTGTTGATGCGCCTGCACCATCTTTTCGAGCCAGTCAGGCGCGACAATGCAATCTGAGTCAGTGAACAACAGGATTTCACCCTGAGCCCGTCTCACAGCCGCGTTTCTTGCTGTTCCGGGATCAGTCCGCTCAGAAAATTGAATCAAACGAACAGAGGGATAATGGGAACGAATGATGAAAGGAGTGGCATCGTTAGAGCTGTCAGCCACAAGCACCTCATATCTCAGATCGGTTTGCTGCTCTAGCACTGAGTTGAGACAGTCATGAATCGTGCGAGCTGAGTTGTAGGATGGAATAATAACTGAGCACTCTATCTGTTGGCCTTCATAGATAGCCATGCGCTTTGTACCAGGATACTGTTCGGATAATCCCTTCCTCCAGACCGATGGGCTCGTAGCTGAGTTGCTCTCGGGCTTTCTTTATGGAGCAAGCTCGACTCTCAGTTAAGAATTTTACACGATTGGTCGTGAGAGGGGGTTCGAATGGAATCAGTCGTGAAAGACAAAATAAGATTTGGGCCAATGCCAGCGCCACCCCTTTGGGAACATTTGGGAAATTACGTGGGTGCCCCAATGCACTTGCTATCGTCTGTGCAAGCTCACAAACAGTGACTGGTTTAGGTCCGGCAATTGTATAAACCTCTCCGGATGTATGGGCGTTTTGCACGGCTTTGAGAAAAGCATGAGCCACATCTTCAACAAACACTGGGTCAAGATAGCTTTTTCCGGAGTTGATGAGAAAGAAATAGCCCTTCTTGATGGACCAATAAAGGCCCAAGTGATGCATGTCTCCAGGGCCGTAGACCATCCCAGGCCTCAAAACTGTTACGGGCAGCTTTTTTTCTTGCGCAAACTTCAGGACCACTTTTTCCCCTTCAGCCTTTGTCGCTTCGTACACATTTGAGGGGTTATAAGGATGACTCTCGTCGGCAATACCCTCGTTAACGGGCCCCAGTACACCGGTCGTACTGCAATGGATGAGTTTCTCGATAGGGTGGTTCGCACATTCCTTCAGCAAATTAGTAGTCCCTTGGACATGCAGTCTGTGATAATATGTTTGATTGGGACAGGTCTCTCCCAGCACGCCAGCCAGGTGGCAAACAATCCCTATGCCTTCTGCTATGCCCTTCAGGGACTCAGCAATCGTCAGGTCCCCCTTGTGTACCGTAACTCTTCGATCCTTTAATCTCTTTAAGACCGTACTACTGCGCGAAAGTACTCGCACATGGTATCCTGCATGAACAAGAGCTCGTACCAATGTAGAGCCAATGAATCCACTGCCACCTGTGACCAACACCTTCAGAATGTTACTGCTCCTAATACCTCAAACCAACAACACAGATAAATATTACTTTTCTAGTAACCCAAGTTAATTCCCTTAAAAACGTATCCAAATTCGGAACAAACCAGAGGGCAGCAAAATTCCATCCCATATCAAATGAGTTATCATCAAAAGGGAGTCTCTTATAATCATTTGAATTATAGATGAAATCTGCGTTGAGAAAAAATTCACGCCACACATCATTAATTAAATCAATTCTTTCCAGGCTGTGATCGACAACAGTAATCCAGGTATCTTTTAATGCCCACCACATACTGTTAATGCCAGATATTCCTGTCATTCCAAAGGAAGGCACTTCTATAACACTTTGTATTGAATATCTGTTTTTGATACTTTCAAAATAACGATGAAGGATAAATCGTTCGTATGTAGTTCCCAGGCCTTCGTTCCGATTATTGAAATATTTCTTCCAGATTGAATTGATTAATAACATATTTTTTAAGATTCTTTGCTCACGACATTATTTGTCTTTGTGGTATTCGAAGATTGCATAATACTGAGGATGAATAGGCGTCAGATATTTAAATTGAATTTTATCTAGGGGTGATAAGTAGCTGTCTTGTTTTAACAATTTGAAATCGCGAGGAAGATATTCGTTATGGCTGGAATTATAAGCTCCAACAACCCAGATTTTATCGAATTTATCAAGCTGAACGTCAGAAGTTTCGACTCTACAAATTCTGCAGCTTGTCACAAATTTAGATTGATCAACAATAATTGGCTTCTCGAATCTGTGTTTAATATTACACAGATATTGGGAAGAATATGCAGTCACGTTTTGGAACACAACTGGTGATATCTCTTCAACGGATGGGGGCGGATAGCATTCAGCCACCCCTTTTGATGAAATGTAAATAACTCCGGAGATTGTAAAAGCAATTGATATAACATATAATAATAGTTTATTTAGATTGCCATAGGCAAGTAAAAGAAGATAGGGAAAGAAAATTAGAACAAATCTTTGATCTTTGAGATCTCTCCAGAATATTGGACTCACTGCCAAAAGAATTAGCACCCCAGCCACCATAGCGGTTACTAGGCGCATCGTAACAGTGCTAACATTGAAGATATGCTTCATTTTGTATTTCCATAATATGAGCATAATCAACGAAAAGACAATTGGGGCAACATAACGGACTCTTATAAAGTCATTTTGTAGGAGAACTTCGGCTAAGATTAGGCCGATAAATACCAATAATGCAAGATAGATACTATTTGGATTGCTCTGATCATTTTGGATATTTTTTGGTGTCCTTCTCATAGCTATCATTGAAGATAAACATAACACTAATAAAGTGAGCAGAAACGGTTCCTGAAACCAATATTTAAATAGAACAGTTCCGATCTCATAGCTAATTTTTGTGATACTATGAAAGATATAATACAAAAACCATTTGGTGGCATCCTCGCTTGATGCAACATGCAAGGATGTTGTTAACAGCCACATTAACAGAAGAAATATGAGAAAGGGTTTTATAAGAAATTTGGAGTAGGATTTTCGCAAAAAGAGAACAATAAACACGTAGGGTAATAATAGAATGAAATTGTAATCAGACACAAACCCTAAGAAATATGCTGTCAAGAAAATAGAGAGATTTGCGCCTGAGCGGTTTTTCAGATAATTTTCCCCAGACCATAAGAGGAGTAAAGAAAAAAGACAAACAAGTCCCCACATCCGGCTAAAAATGAAGGTATCGAGTGTGGTGGCAGAAGAGCATACTCCGTAGCAAAAGAATGGAATATTTTTATATTTGAGAAATATATATACAAATATGATGATAAATAAAGAGCCAATAAAGTAATTGGCTAGTCTTACATATATGGGGTGATAGGATGGAAGAATATTCTGTACCATTTTTTGAATTAAATGATAAAGTGGTGGATGTCCGATTCCCAAATCTTTCAGCAAGAGGATTTCTCTAAAAGTACAGCGTTCAGCATACACCCAGGAGTAAAACTCATCCACATGAAATGGCTTATAATATGCACATATCCAGTAGAAAGTGCTAAATAGTAGCCATGATATGAGGATGTGTTTTAGCTTGTGAGAGTTCCCTTTGGTAGATAGGTTGAGCACGTTAGTCGGTTGTAAAATCATGACGGTCTTCGGGATCGCACTTCGAGACCTTTGAATAATACACTCTCGTCCAAACTGGCATCCAATGAAAACAGAGACTTATGCATGTTCTTCATGGCAAAATGGCCATTATTCAAAGGCCTCACTTCTTTAGGCAGCGCCAAATGGATACCAAGAATTAAATACGCATGCTCTTGATAAAATAATCTTCTGTTTTTGTGAGAACATACTGAAGGCATTCATAGTTTCATCAATATCATAATGCCAACTTTTGGAAACCAGCAAAATCCTTGTTAACCATTTTTCATTCCGGCTTAGCTTGAAGAATAATGACAGAATTTTAAAAATAGAAGTGGGTAGTTTTAAGAAAGAAGGATATTTAGATTTATTGTAATGGCAATGTATCAAGTTCACTAATTCTTTAAGCGTTATGGGTCTTTCATCCGCAGCAATGAAAACCCTCGGCGTTAGATTATTGGTTTGTACTATTTTCGAGAAAAGACCAGCCAAGTTATTTACATCAAGCAAATGGATCTTGACGTCCTTAAAAGGCTGCAACAACATCCTTTTTCTTGCCAATGTTATCAATATTGATGGAAACCCATTATCACCAATTCCATAAGTTATTGTTGGTCGGACGATATAGGCATCTAATCCCCTATTTATAAATTCCTGAACTTTTTTTTCGGCCAAAATTTTTGATTTGTGATACTCATTATCTCCATTTAGCTCGGTCATTATATTTGCAGGCAATTCCTTGGGTATGGTCCCATATACCCCCACAGAGCTGCAAAAAATGAACTTCTTGACTTGATTTTTAAAAGAGGCTTCAAGCAGCACCTCCACCCCGCAAGGCAGCAATATGGATTACATTTTGAATTGGGAATTCTTCGAAAAGCTTTTCAAGAAGATTATTATCATAAAAATTGCCTTCTACTAAAATGGCGCCTTTATTCTCTAACTCTTCCACATTCTTATAATTATTCTTGCTCCGCACAATAGCTACTATACGATAAGGCTCATCTGACAAAAGTTTTTCAGTAACATGCGAACCTACAAAACCTGTGGCACCAGTTATCAAAACATATTCTTTGTTCATGAAACTTCACCGATTTTCTGCAACTTATTCAAATCAGATAGCTCGTAGCGGTGAACCAGTGACGAAGCTCCTAATGTATCCCGATTAAATTCCACCCTACACGGAATAAAGTTTTTAGATTGTGCAGCATATTCGTATAGCTGGCATTGGCCAGGGGACAATAACATTCCCCATTTTTTATACTTTGGCGCAATATTTTGGCCTTTTCCGAAAACCAAACCTTCTTGAAATCGTAGTCTACATCCCTTAAGTTACCTATAGATTCTGCTTTTATGCAGCACATCCAAACATCACCATCAGGGGCTATTTGGGCTGAGGCAAAGCCTGAATAACATGGGATGATTTGGTGGTGTTCTTTCAGGATCTGTTTTACCATTTGGTAGTATTCTATCCGAAAGGCACGGGTAATATTCCCTACTCGATTAAAATGATCTTCTTTCAACTCTTTGGTAAGAAAATCCACTGCATTAGCATAATCCTGATACTTGGGAGAAATGTCTGCACCGATGGTATTTAATTCCTCCCGTTCTTCGGCAATTTCTGTAATGTACGAATCAGGATTCAGGGTTCGTAAATGCTGGTATATTTCCGGGATTCTGGTAACATTAAATTTAGATATCACGGTGTGTATACCAATGGAAAGGTTAGGTCTATCAATAGATTTTAAAGCTGAAAAAGTTTCCAAAGCCTTTGAGTAATTTCCTTTAACTCCCCTGATTTCATCATGCTTCTCTCCAACTTCATCGATTGAAAGATTGACTACAATTTGAGCTTTTTTGCAATGAAGGGTAATTTGGTCTACTATTTCAGGGATTTTCTTTGTTAATAAGCCATTTGTTGGGATATTTATTATTGACGGTAAACATATATCATATAAGGAACACACCAGATCGGGAAGATCGCTTCGAAGAAATGGCTCACCTCCACTTATTGTGACCCAAAATGGACTTCC
>Ga0114922_10003847_pt1 | contig 13967 bp, 10 predicted proteins | sample AartaG_FD_100975 | JGI IMG/M metagenome (GOLD analysis project Ga0114922, IMG submission 100975) | Deep subsurface microbial communities from Aarhus Bay to uncover new lineages of life (NeLLi) - Aarhus_00045 metaG | ecosystem: Environmental > Aquatic > Marine > Oceanic > Sediment | place...
GATTTAAATACTTCCCAGAACAGGTCGTGGAGGGAAAAATCGTCTTCTGAAAATTGATCGGAGATATCGACCTTCTTCTGATGTCCGTTCTGAATTATAAGATGCATTGTACAATGAGCCAATGATCCCTTTGAGACTATTTGATCTTGCCAGACGTGCCTCTTCCACAATTCTTTTTCTTCATGAGAGGTGGTTTTAAGAAATAGTCCAATGTCTCCACCGGTAATAAAAAATATTTGCCTGGTCTTCAAACCGGTAGGTACATGAACACCTTCGATCTTCCACGTATCATCGTCACCTTTTGTAAGAACCATGTGCTGTATGATGTTGTTCACAGAATATTCTCTGTACAAACCATCCCGGGTCAAAACATAAAACCGATCCTTTGGAAATTGAAAGGCGGAAAGAAGCTCTTTGACCTTGATTCGGGCTACGGTTCCACTTTCTTTAAACAGTGCTTTAAATTTTTTATTCTCATGAAAATAGACGTTGTATTCGTTTCTTTTGCTCCTTCCCCTTCCCAGAGTAATGATAATACGATTCGGAACGTTTACCCAGTACATGGCCATTATTTTTGGAAATATAAGCTTCATATATCCATATTTCTCGGGGAATTGGTTGAGTCCATCCACATGAAGAGCGCATATAGCCTCCTGCCAGTCTTTGAGTAGATCTCCCGTCAAGACCGACATATAACCGTCGAAGGCGGATACCGTTATTTTTGTAATGCGATAAAGGGGGATACCTTCTCTCTCCAAGAGAGTGCGTAGTAAAACACCCTTCCACACGCGTTCGGGATTTTCTTCTTTTCCCCTGGCTTTTACAGAACCTTGCTCCATTTTTATCAATTCCTCATAGGAGATAAATCGATCCTTCCATTTCTCAGAAGAGGAACGATCTTCCACCCGAAGAAGGAATCCCTTCCGCCCAAAGGTCATTCTCGTGGTTGTGAATCCCACCGATGAAAACAGAAAACATACCGATAAAACGATTGTCTTACGCACAAAATTTTGTTTCATATTGATTCCCTCTTCCCAAATTGTGGAAAAGACCGGACGAGAAGACCATGGAGTCCCACTGCAAACAATCCTCCGAGGCCCCCAAAAATAAAACTGGGTACCAAACTGATCAGTAATGGAATACGGGGCATATGCATGATCAAAATACCAACCATTGCAGTACCCGTTCCGTTCCCCAGGGCAGCCGGTAGAAAGTGCAGCCACTTCTTCTGACGATTGCGAATGAATAAAAAGGCGATATCCATCAATAAACACGGAGTAAAATAGATCCAGAGAGATAAAAAACCGTGGGAACCGTAAAATCCGGTCACCAGAACAACGATGCCTTGAATCAATCCTACGAGCATTGCAGTACCAAACCGATGAACGACCAGTAAAGCCAGCATGGGCCACATCATATAGATGGCCCCTGCTATAGCCCCCGATGGCATGAAAAGGGCAGATCCGACCAACTTTGCCATAGGACCTACGATGGGTTTCAGAGCAATGCCGCAGGCTGCCATGAATACGACAAAGGTGGCCTCGAGCGTTGTCATGCGTTTTAACATCGGATTATCACAGCTTTTTTAACTATCTTACCCATGAAAATCCCATTGATATCTGGCGCCCTGGTGCTGGGTAACCCAGCTCTTCCTGGTAACTTTCATCTAAAATGTTACTGATCCACAGGTGAAATTTGAACTGTCTATAAAGATGTTGTGAAAAATGACAATGATGAACATGGTATCCCATCAGGACGAGGGAAGCGATATGGGTCGTCCGCTCGTCATAATAGTTATACTCGTAACTCAATTCAGAACCAAAACTTGTCTTCCATGAGAAACGAAATCCCAATCGATGTTCCGGCATTTCTTCCATGAGCTCCATAGACGATTCATCGGCATAAATGCGAACATAACCCAAACTGAAAAACAAATTTGAGGGCAAAGTCCAGTGGGTCTGGAGTTCCCAGCCCAGTAGCTTTGCTTTTTCGATATTCTGAAAACGAAACGTGCGGGATGCTCTATAGATCAGGTTTTTCAGCGTATTATGAAAATATGCCCCTTCCAACTGACAACTCCAACCTTTGGGAAAACCAAATATAAAAAATCGTTCAAGGCCAATTTCCATCTTGTCGGCTTCTTCGGGTTTCAAATTTTCGTTCCCCGACGTCTCACTATAGAGCTGGTGCATTGTGGGGAAACGTATCGCGTTGGCCCAACTGGCATGAAAGTGAACGTCAAAGGGCAATGCCTGATTCAAACTCACCATGGGACTCCAATGGGACTTCAATTCAGCCTTTGTTTCTGTACCAAACACGTGATAACCGAGACCGAAGGTGACTCCCGTTTTTTGCCAGGGACGAAAACGATCCTCGACAAAACCCGATCCTGTATAATTGTCATGTGAATACCAGGGATCATCCACATCAGACTTTTTATTCATCAAATCACGGCGAAAATGAACACCCAGGTGCAGCTGGTGTTTTTTCCATGAACGCAGCTTTGCATCGATCGACCCACCAATCGTCCAGTTCTCCAGGAGTGAGTCGTATTCAAGCCGGTCATCCGACATCTCTTCCGTTTGAAAACTTTTAAACCGGTCATGATATCCATCAATATACAGAATCGATTTCACTTCCACGTCGGGTGTGATTTGCCACTGCCCACTCAGGGAGGTGCTATACCGCTCCCATTTCGGGAACCGTCGAAACTGGGGTTGCTCCAAAGGATTCGCCGTGGGAGCACATCCCTTCTTCGCCCAATGATATCCGGCAGCCAGGATATAATCCGCCCGGTCTGAAGGTCGGAATCCCAGCTTTCCGGTGACTCCGGCCTTATGATGATCACTGTTTTTCCGCAGGCCGCCATCTTCCGACGGCGTTGGCTCAAAATCACGACTCAGTTCAAATCCATCAGAATGATTTTCATAGCCTGAAATCCAATAACTGAATCTGCCAACCCTATGGCTGTGATTCAAACTCACCCGGCGGAACGCATGGTGACCGAATTCCGTATCCAATCGGGTATGGGGTTTTTCAAATCCATTCTTTGTGATGATGTTAATGACCCCCCCCATACCATTGGAACCATAGGCCACGGATGTCGGTCCCTTCATCACTTTAATCTTGGCGATATGATCTTTAGGAAGCATGGAAAGATCGGCCTTACCGTAATATCCGGGATTGATGGGCCTGCCGTCAACAAGGACCAGCAAATCACTTGCATCGAATCCCCTGATTCGTGTCTCGGTCTCCGCCTTGGGACCACTGGTCACAGTCAGCCCTGGATCACGACGCAGAATATCCGCCACCGTGCCTCCATTTCTGGCTCTGATCTCCACTGCCGGTATTTCCGTGAATAGAGAAGGGCTTCGGATATACCGCTCACCATAAACGACAACTTCCTCGAGCTTATATAAAAGAAAAGTCGAATCCCCTCGTACTCCCACGGTATACTGGGCTCTGACCTCAAACAAAAAGACGAGAAAAATCAATACAAACAACAAAAAGATGTGATTAAAGTGAGGTTTGAAATTAATTGGGGGCATTTTTCACTCCTTTCCAAGCACGGGAGGCCCAACCGTTTCCAGTTGAACCCTAACGGTCTTCCCTCGTAGGAGATCCCCTCCCTTAGAGGCAAAGACTCGGAGGCTTACACTCTTGTTTCTCTAAATCAGAATAACTGCTCCTGATCAGGCGTTTTCAGTATTGTGTAAATTTTTTTGTGACACGTTCCACGATTTTGTCGTGTTACTTCGAATACATTGAATCCCAAATTAAATCTTTTTTTGAACTTTTCCAACAATTTTTTTCGAATAACGAGTAGATTGATTTTAGATCCTCTTTGATGGAGGATGTCAAAAATGTCCGAAAACCCGGCACCCCGGAGTTCCAGAGGACCACACTCATCAACAGCAAGAAGATCGACGTCAAGACTTTGTTGAATGGCTCTTTGCCCGAATTGGACACCCTTCAGGTTGAAAAAATAACGACCAACCAGAACCGCCCCTTCTTCATGATTCCCAGAAGCTAAAAGCTCCCTTTCCCCGGTCTCAATATTTTCAACCAGAAGGTCATCTTTGTCTTTTGAAGTGAGTACCCCTCCGCATATGAATCCATTCTCTCTGGCCATATCGACAATTCGGCGGCATACAGTGCTCTTCCCAATACCGACCTCGCCGGTGATAATGACATTCATTTATCCGCCATGGGCCAGATGAAATACTCCAACCTTCGCATTATCTGACAACAGAAAAGAACCGTAATCGAACTTGGATACCAGTTCATCATTGACTGTCACGGTGATGAGTCTAAAATGATACCCCATTTCATCTAAGAGATCCTGAACGGTCATCCCCTCTTTCCACTCCACCTTGTCTCGATTATTCACAATAATCATTTAAATGTCCTTGACTCTTGGTCATCCTTAATAATTTCGACCAGCTCAGGAAGATCGATTCCCAATTCTTTCAAACGATCGATCTTGGGCACGCCGTTTCTGTTCCAGCCTCGACGGTCGTAGGCCGCATCGACAACCTTGTTGTACTGCTCCGTTCGGTATTTTCTGACAATCTTCATCTTCTCCTGGGTGGTTTTACCCTCCGGATCGATTCCGATATTCTCCTTCATCTGTTTATCATAATACTTCTCGGCCCTGGATTCGTACTCTTCCTCAGTCACCGGTCCCACGGCACGATAGGGAGGTATGTCCTCTTTACGTGTGCCATATCCCAGCATTCGTATCATGATCCGCTCCAGATTGTGCACTCTGGCAGACTGATCCAACATACTTTTTTCGTCAATGGGCTCGCCGAACATCCCTTCATAGAACTTAAAGAAATCTTCCATGTGGCCGGGAACCTTCGCCGCAATCTGGGGCTTGTAGGTCTTGTTGTCCGCAGGAACCACATCGTTCCATATCAATTTACACAGCCCGTGGAGACTAAACCAGGTCCGCCATAGAGGATAATAGTAGAGTGCTTCGGCCTTATCTTCGAAGGATGGGATCTGGTTATTCACCATATCCATGAATATTAGCCAGGCCTCATCGTGTTGTGGTCCCTTCACGGCCAGCGTATATCCGGCCTGCTGGGCCAGCGACTCTTTGCACATGTATTCCGAATATTCCAATCCCTTGGCTTCCATTCCGATATCCTGAAGAAAATCTGCGTCCGCACTTAGCTCTTTGATCCATTTGTTCTTCAACCAGCGGACTCCCTGTCCAACTTCGACACCGAAGCCTTCACCGCGTGCCATTTCATGGAGACATTCCATCGCCTCATCCATGGCACCAAAGTTCAATGCCTTACCATCCGTTACATTTTTATCGATGACACCGTTTTCATAACATTCCATGACAAAGGCCATCGTGGTACCAAAAGAGATGGTGTCGACACCGTAGGTATCACAGTAGAAGTTCCATTCGACAACGAAATCCCCGTCGAAACAGCCCATATTTGCACAGGCGCCGGCATTTTCATACTCAGGGCCATCGACGATCACTTTTTGACCCTCGTACGGACCCGTCTTGAGTTCGAATCCATCCACGGCTTTGGAGCAGGCCATGGAACACCCCTTCCAGCACCCATCCGGATGATTCTGAGTAAAATATTTCGCTTTGAGTACGGCCGAATCAATTTTTGGCGTATCAGGATGGCAACCGAATTTGAAATTGTGCACAGGCAAAAGATCATAGGCATCCATGACTTCCACAATCGTGGCAGTCCCCACCTCCCGCATTCGGTTTTGGCTCTTATCCAGGGTGGCCATCTCTGCGTTGATTCGCATGCCATAATCACGAATGAGTTTGGGATTGTCCGGATGGTTGATATCGTCGATGATTTCAATGGCACCAGTAGGACACGTATAGGCACAAGACGTGCACCCAATACAGTGGGGATCCACTTCACCAAATGGCATGGTGAGATGCCGCTTTATACCTCGTCCGGCATAGTCCAGAATGCGTTCCTGAATAAATTCATCGCATGCCCGGACACAATGCCCGCAGAGGATACATGCCTTGGGATTTTCATCGGTAAGCTCGCTCCTAAATTTTTCCTTATCCGTTGCTCCGCACCGTTTTGCAATATCCTGAACGGCAGGTACGTTTGGCCAGCGACCGAGATACATCTCCCCGAGCAACTTACGATGTTTCATGACCCTGTCCGATTGTGTATACACTTTCATTTCTTCCCGAACCGGATAATTACATGAAGTCACGAGTTTCATCTCTCCCCCATTCTCTACTTCAACAATACAAAGGCGGCATGTGCCACTCGGCGTGAGGTCTTTATGATGACACAGCGTCGGCACATGGATGCCCACTGCCTGAATCGCCTTGAGCAGAAAGGTGTCTCGAACGACCTCGACTTCTTTATCATCAATGATCACTTTTATCTTATTTGTATCCATTACTTCACCTCCACCGCATCGAAATTACAGACTTCGTAGCAGATGCTGCATTTGATACATTTTTCTTTATCGATTACATGGATTTCCTTTTTTTCACCCGTTATTGCGTTTACCGGACAACTCTCAACGCAAAGGGTGCATCCTGTACATTTTTCGTTGATCTCGTAAGAGATGAGGGACTTACAGATGCCGGCCCGGCATTTCTTCTCCCTGATGTGCTCCTCGTATTCTTCCCTGAAATATTGAATCGTACTCAAAACAGGATTGGGTGCCGTGCCACCCAACTGACAGAGGCTGGCTTCCAGAATGGTTTCACTCATACCTTCCATGAATTCGATATCACCCTCACTGCCTTCGCCGTTGCAGATTTTTGTTAATGTGTTGCTGAGGGCAAAGAGACCCTCGCGACAGGGCGTACATTTACCACAAGATTCGTCCAATAGAAAATTGATAAAATAACGGGCCACATCCACCATGCAGGTATGATCGTCCATGACAATCATCCCACCGGAACCCATCATCGCACCCTTCTCGGTCAGCGTATCGAAATCGATCGGAATATCCAACAGGCTTTCAGGAATGCAGCCGCCGGAGGGACCACCGGTTTGTACAGCTTTAAACTTACGATCATTGGGGATACCGCCTCCAATATCTTCGATGATTTCCCTCAGGGTAATCCCCATAGGGACTTCTACCAGGCCCGTATTGCTGATGTCACCAACCAGGGAGAAAACTTTAGTACCCGAGGATCCACCCCACGGATTATCGGTCACATCGCCCGTTCCGATAGAAGCGAACCACTCAGCACCCTTCTGGATGATCACGGGTATGCTTGCCCAGGTTTCCACATTATTAACCACGGTGGGTTTCCCTCGAAATCCCACTTCTGTTGGATACACATAAGAGGGATACGGTTCACCGGCTCTTCCCGAAATCGACCGGATTAAAGCAGTCGCCTCGCCGCAGACAAAGGCTCCGGCGCCGCGGTGGATATGGATGTCAAACTCAAATCCACTATTCAGGATATTTTTCCCCAACAGGCCATATTCTCTCGCCTGGTTAATGGCTATTTTCAGGCGTTCCATGGCAAGGGGATATTCCTTCCTGATATAGATATATCCTTCATTGGAACCCACAGCATAGGCACCGATACACATGCCTTCAATCACGGAATGAGGATCGGCTTCGATGATGCTCCGATCCATAAAAGCCCCTGGATCGCCTTCATCGGCATTACCGACAACATAAATGATTTCATTCTTTTCAATGGCCGCTTTACGTCCTGCCTCCCATTTCAATCCGGCCGGGAAACCGCCGCCACCTCGGCCTCGAATACCGGAAGCCGTTACTTCCCGGATAACACCCTCCGGACTTTTATCCTCAAGGACTTTACCCAAAGCACTGTACCCGTCTCGTGCAATGTAATGGTCAATATTTTCCGGATCGATCAATCCCTTGTTTCTCAAAGCGATCAACTGCTGTTTGGAGAAAAAACCGATATCATCCATTTTTTCATTCACGGCACCGGTAACGGGGTCCCGGTGCAGGAGTCTTTCAACTGGCATTCCATTGATTAAATGACTTTCAACGATTTCTTCCACATCGTCTTCTTGTATTTTTTGATAAAAGGTGCCTTCCGGCTGAAGTACGGCGATGGGGCCCATGGCACAGAAACCATTACAACCGGTGCCAACAACCAGATAATCTTTTTCAATATCTTTCTCCCGGATGACCTTTTGGAATTTATCACGGACTTGAAATCCCCTGGCAGACACACAGCCCGTACCGGTACACACCATTAGCACACCTTTGTAACCGGCCTTTTTTTCATTCTCTTTCCCGGCGATGACTTTGAGATCTTCTATTTTTAATTTCTGCATCTTACTCACTCCGCATTTCTTTTTGTTTTTCCCAACGCTTGAGGATTTTCTCCACATTCTTTGCCTGCACATTTCCAATCACATCGTCACCGATCTTCACAACGGGCGCCAAGCTGCAGGCACCCACACAGGCCACGGCTTCCAGGCTGAATTTTCTATCCTCAGTCGTCCCGCCAGTCTCGACTTTCAGTGCTCTTTCGAAAGCCTCCAGGATGTTAGCGCCCCCCTTCACATGACAGGTCGTTCCCAAACAGACCTGAATTGTCGTTTCGCCTCTTTCTTCCAGACTGAATGCTTTGTAGAAAGTGGCGATATGGTAGAGATAGGCCTTTGGCACCCAGGTGAGTTTACCGATTTCATCGATCGCCGTCTTAGGAATATGACGGAAGCGATCCTGAACATCCTGCATCATCTCGATGACATACTCAGGATCAGTGCCCCATTTTTTAATGATATCGTGAATTTCGGCCACACAGTCGCAGGTCGAGATCTTTTTCGGAGTCACTAACTTGGCTACCTTATTCTCTTCTATCCGCCAGGCTGGAGTGATATCTCGATTCTTAACGACCAGAGCCTTCAATTTCTTGTCTCTGAATACTCTGCCCATCCCACCGCGTCCTGCCTGCTTCATCCGAATCCCACCTCGTCGCCAATCCCAGAAAGAAAAATTCAACACGGCCATACGGACATAGTCCCCGGCCCGGCCAGCCGATACACAGGCAATGTTCCTGCGATCAAGCTCATTATCTGCATACATCTCGGTGAGTTGTTCCAACAGAACGTGGGCATCAAGACTTTCCTCTGGAGCACTTTCGATGGTGATCCTTTCTTTCACAGCATCGATAAAAATAACTGTGTCCTCTTTGGCCTTGCCCACAATGCATAGAGCATCAAAACCTGCAAATTTCAAAAACGGCCCGAAATGACCGCCTACATTGCTGTCCATGATAGAATGGGTCATGGGTGAAATCGCAGTTACAATCGTTTTCCCGGTACCGGGAAAGGAAGTCGTTCCTCCCAATGGACCGGATGCGAAACAGATGGGATTTTCAGGACTGTCCCATTTGGTATCCTTATTGATTTCCTGAAACATGAGCCATAGGTCGAATCCTTTTCCCCCGGTCCATAATTTCTTCATCTGTTCAGTCACCGGATGAATCGTGATCTCATTTGTATCCAGGTCTATTCGAAGCGTTCGGTTGGAATACCCCTTTTCAAGGGCAACGACATCAAATGAAAATTCGCATAGAACCTCATGAGCCTCCTTCATCTTTATAATCGGTTCACCTGACATTCACATATCCTCCTTATTAAACCTTTTATCAATATAAAATCTTGAATTTTGAGTCAAGTTTCCCCTGCTCAAAGATAAAAATAAATGGGAAATAATCAACCTTTTTCTATTGGAGTGTGTTAATTGGTTGGCCTTATTACCGTAAGACGACCGAGATCTCGTCTGAACGGAATTTTCAAATAATCCGTATCAAACATATTCGCATTCGCAGCGATGGCTTTTATCAAATCATTGGGCAAATTGATCTCAGACTTAATATTCAACAATTTCCTTAAAACAACCGTTTCGTCGATGTTTCCCTCAGAGTCAACATCCCCGGCTTCGCGTAGAATACTTCCATCCTGGAGCACGAGAGATGAGCTCGCCAATGCATAATTGCCCACATAGTAGTAGATATTATATTCCCCACTTAATCCCCCACCGGGTTGAGACTGGAGTGGCGGCAATTGTAGTGAGAACGCACCCTCCTCATCTGTATATGTCGAAATATCCAAACTTTCGAGCCATACGAATATACTCTCCGGGCTTGCATTATCGCTTAATCGTATTTTTCCTTCAACAATTCGCTGACTCGAAGAATCCTCATCCTTGAAAATAGGATTGCTCGTACACACCAAAATGAAAAATGTGGTAATAAAACATAAGACGACTATTTGTTGTTTTTGATTATCCATGTTCTTTTTGCCCTGGCTGATTGCTGAATGGGTGTTGCTGTTTAATACTGAACCCCAAAAGTAATGTAGATGCGTCGATCACGCAGGGTAAGGCCCTCCAATCTGGTTTCATCGCCCAACAGATTGCGACCACTGAAATTGATGAAGAATTCCGTATTATCCAGTGTGATAATCTTACTGATATGTAAATCGATATTGGAATATCCTTTTAATCGAACTTCAGAAAATGATCCATCCGATTTTCTTATCCAACCCACCTGTTCGCTCTCTTTAAAACCATGAATGTGAGCGGAAAATCCTGCATGTTCGATCAAAGCATTCAGAATGTGTTTATGCTCCGCCTTAAATGGAAAAGCCGCTTTTTCTGAAATCGAATAGTTGGACGAGCCGAATTCCAGGGTTAATTTTTTCCGGATTAAAAAAACCGATGCCTTCACCTCAAGACCGGAAATTTCGGCATTCTGAACATTATCGTAGTATGCAATGGGACTAAAGGGGATATAGAACATCCTCAGTTTATTATCATACGCGTTTCGAAAATAATTGACATTGAGTTGCCAGCCATTCAGGCTTGGATCCCCGAGACTTTCCCCCATCAATTCGACGCCTATTTCTGTACTGTTGTTCTTTTCCGGTTTCAAGGTCGTCTGTAGGGCCTGTGCATCAGTCGCCAACACCGAGGGTGAACTGATCTGTTGGAACATCGTGGGAAATTAATAATTCGTCCCATAGTTCAAATAAACATTGAGTTTTAATTTATCAGAGTGTCCGGTGAGATGACTGGAGAATTTTAACATGGACTTATTCCAACCTTGATCATCCAGGTTGTTCCCTTCCTGGAGTTGAGTCGGATCATCCGATACGCGATTCACAACATCATCATACCGGTTTTTCACATGATCGTACCTGTAACTGATATTAAAATCTGTCGTCTTATAAAAATCTGATCCTGTCGGAACATGGATTTTTCCTATGCCCACGACACCGTGCTTTCGTCGCGATAGCAAGGCCGATTCGACACCCTGTGATTCTTCGCCCGGAACTCTTCTCTCATCCTGAAAATCCAGTTCACTGTCTTCCAATTGGTAACCCAATAAGAATTCCAGTTGTCGACTTATGAAACGCTTTTCTACATTGACATTCAAGACACGATTTTTAATATGCCGGTCGATTTCCCATGCTGTCACAGACGACGTTTGTTCCTCATCCAACCACTGATACGAACTGGTAAATTTTACATTCCGTATCATTCCGATGTGGCCCGTAAACTGTAAAGAGATCATCTGATTGCGATTTAAGAGATCCTCATTAAATTGAATGTTTTCATACTCTAACTTGGAATTTATATACATGAGGCTTACATTTTCTCCTGGTGCGCTTTTGCCTTCTCCGGATAGTGAATAGACCAGCCCTCCCGTATGATACGTTTTCATGTTTTTCAAATAATTATTGACATCTACACTATCCGAGTATAATCTCTGCGTGCCGCCCTGTTTATAATTATAAGATAGATTCATTCTATTGAACATGTTCCTGTTAAAATTGACATCCCAGGATCCCAATGCATACGTACCAATTTTTTGTTGAAGCCGTGTAGAATACTTGCTGTGTGTTTTAGGAACAATATTGATCACGCCGGAATTGGCTTCTGCACCATAAAGTGCCGTATTACTACCGCGGATGATTTCCAGTCGACTCACATCCTCTAAATTGATGAGAGACAGGTCAAACACGTTGTCATACATATTATTCATCTTAACACCATTATATAACACGATAACATCATCCGGATTTCCACCGCGTATCCCTATTGTTTTCTTTCCACTCAACTCCTCATCGACTTGAATACTCTGCTCAGTTTTTAATAAATCCCCTGCATCGACATATCCTCGTATTTCAAAACTCTCCGATCCAATAATCGTGTGGGCCTGAGGAATGTCTTTGTAAATCTCTGCCGGAACTCTCTCAGCAACGACACTTATCTCATGAAGTTGTATGACTCTGGGTTGAAGATTATAAATTTTCTTATTTTGAGCTTCCAAAATGGAAATTTCAAGAGGGAAATAGGCGACGTGCTCGAAACGACAATCCCTTCTTGATTCGGTGACGGAATCCTGAGAGTGAACGACCCATCGATATCGGAAGTCGTGCCAATACTGGTATCTTTGATATAGATATTGACTTTCGTAATTTCCTGGTATGTATTCGCATGGCGTACTTTGCCTTTGATGACGATATCCTGAGCAAGAAGCGTTTTGATAAACAAAAATACATTACACATAAGTATTATAAATTTATTTGAAAATTTCATTGAATTTCCTTCGAAGATAATTCTATATTTATTGTATACTCATTTTTTAACAAATAGTTTTCGCCCTTTTTCAGGCTAAAAATTCGTTTTGGATCAACCTTCGATCCAGTTTTTTCCCAACGAAAAATTCGAGAGTCAGAAATAAAAGTAGCATGAACAATTGTTCAATCCACCAGGCCATGGTATTATTAAAAATAAGGGTCTGGATGAACAATGTCAACATGAAGAACGGCATGACGAACAGTAAGAAAGAGAACCGCTGAATCCGATCTCCCTTTGCAGGTTTTTTGGAATACGGAAAGTCTTTGATGAAAAACGATATCGCCGAAAATGCCACGAGGCTGAATAGGAATAATGAAAACACGTATTTGATGCCATGTACGATAGGGATTTGGGTACCGTAGATTAAACCTAACAGAATAAAGAATGGGAGGATCAATCGCGTAAAGATGGATATTTTTACGCCTCGATAAAATCTCGCCGGTGATGCAATGGGCGCTACATGGAAAAGCCAGGATGCTTCCCATTCTTTATGGATGACCATGCCCATCACAAAGAAATAGACCATAAAAAAAACAAAAAAAACGACCATCGTGGACATGTTGTTCTGCCCCGAAAATGGAGGATTCACAAACGGATCCAGGAATTCTCCTTCCACGATGGCTAACAGTAAAAATGCCAGAGGAAATCCGAACACCGGATACATGGCCATCTTCACCGATCGATCACGCCTTATCATATTCATCGCCAAACGGAAGCCAGCGATGGTCTCGGGTGTGCGCAGAAACTTTCTTGCCAAATAACCCACAAAACCTTCTTCTACGGAAACTCGTCCAACAGGTTCGGCTTTCGCCTTTGTTCCCGAACCTGCCTGAAGGATTGCAATGTGATGGGCATATTCAAGGGAGATTCTTCTGAAGGAGAAAAGAACCAGGATAGAGGTGGCGATCACGGCCAATATGGATAGCTGTACATGGGTCATATCGCCCGATCCAGATAAGACCTGAACACATCCTGCAAACCAGGAGGGAGGCGTTACATACAACCAGATTCCCGACAACTCAGCTCCTTCCCGGATAAATTCCCGGCTCAACCGAGGAATCATCTGGTAGGATAGAAAGAGTAAAAATGTAAATCCCATTTGAATATAGGCGAGGACATCTTTAAACCGTTCGTATGGCATTACCTTTACGAGGGCAGTATAGATCAAAACGACAAAAGAAGCCATTGCCAAATTGGCCATCATGGCAACGGGATAAAACACAAAGGGAAAAAACCATTGACTCCCCTGGACAAACACACCCAAGAATGAGGGTAGGAGGCAGAGTGCCGAGCCCATTAATAAGACATAAAACAAAAGATTGCATAATTTGGCCAAGAAGTATGTCCTGGAGCCA
>Ga0114922_10003848_pt1 | contig 13963 bp, 27 predicted proteins | sample AartaG_FD_100975 | JGI IMG/M metagenome (GOLD analysis project Ga0114922, IMG submission 100975) | Deep subsurface microbial communities from Aarhus Bay to uncover new lineages of life (NeLLi) - Aarhus_00045 metaG | ecosystem: Environmental > Aquatic > Marine > Oceanic > Sediment | place...
CGTAGCCAGAATTGAGGACCTCGACCCGGAAAAACTCGACCAGGTCGTCGCCGTGAATCTCAAGGGCACTTTCAACGTCATCAAAGCCTCCATACCGGTCTTCAGGAGGCAGGGAACGGGCGGCAACATCGTCGTCATCAGCTCGAAGAACGTATTCGATCCCGGCGCCTCATTCGGCGCCTACAGCGCCTCCAAGGCGGGCGCGCACCAGATCTCGAAGATCGCCGCGCTCGAGCTGGCCGAGCTGGGCGTGCGTGTCAACATGGTCAACCCCGACGCCGTCTTCGGCGACGAAAAGGTGTCGTCGAAACTCTGGGACCTCGTGGGGCCGGAGAGGATGAAATCGCGCGGCCTCGATGCCGAGGGTCTGCGCGAGTACTACCGCCAGAGGAACCTGCTCAAGGAGCGCGTGCTGGCCGAGCACGTCGGCAACGCCGTCATCTTCTTCGCAAGCGATCAGACGCCGACCACAGGAGCAACGCTGCCGGTGGACGGAGGTATCCCCTCGGCGTTTCCGAGGTAACCCATATTGCGGTTTCTTTATCCGAGGTCGAATCTTCAACTGATTTGAGAGTTCCAGGGTTCGGGGAAAAAGTAGCGGCGGACTTTAGTCCGCCTAGGCGACCTAAGCCATAGGCGTATAAATTCAGGTCGCCGCTACACTTGACGCTGTATCTGGCTTTTAAGCTGTTTCGGTAAAATCCAAATTCTAGGAAGGAGTGGAAGATGTTCTTGAAGCACGTAGCGCTTGTTTGCAACTCTGAAGGGAACAGCGATAAATTCTATGGAGATATCCTCGGCTTGGAGAAGGTCAGCTCGAAAACGCTGCTGAGCGCTCTCGCCAAGCAAATCTTTGACATCCACTCCGAATTCACAATGATCAATTACGCCGACGACAACATCCACTTCGAGATTTTCATCGGCAAGCATGACTATATAGGGAAAAGGATCGAGCACGTCTGCCTCGAAGTCGCCGACCTGGAAGCGCTTCTCAACAGATGTCGCGCCGGGGGAGTAAAAATCCTTCAGGTTCCCAAAGGCGACAGGACCATCACATTTATCGAAGATTTTGACGGCAACCAGTTTGAAATGAAGGAAAGTAAATGAGATCTTCGGTTCTTTGTGATCTTATTCCCTATTCATTAGAAACGAATTGAACGTTGTTTTGGAATATCCTAGATTAATATTGAATGGTGAGAGAACTTTTTCGGAGGATAGACTTTGAATTCGCTTGAAGATATGATATAATGTAGTTTGATGAAGGACAATAATTATACACTCACGAGGACATGTATGCCTACGAAAGATGGCACAAAAGTATTTAGAGATCCCATATATGGGTATATTGAGGTGGGACCAGAAGAGTTGAAGATTATTAACCTGCCGGTCTTTCAGCGCTTGAGGTGGATTAGCCAACTGTCATTCTGTGACCTAGCTTATCCTAATGCAAAGCATAGTAGATTCAGTCATGTTCTTGGTGTAATGCATTTGTGCGGGTTGTACGCCGATCATCTTACCGAATTCAATCTAATGGGTAGGCATGAAGAATTGAAAAGGCTGCTTCGTCTTGCAGGATTACTCCATGATATTGGTCACTGGCCTTTCTCCCATGCCTCAGAGCCATTCTTTGCAGAATTTATACTTAAAGATAAAGAAGGCTGGAAAGATGCTCATGTGAGATGGGGACAAAATGTGATTAAGAACCATGACTTTGGTATAATAGAAGTAATAGGGGAAGACTCTGCGAATCAAGTAGCTGCCCTAATCTCAGGGCAAGGGAAAGATAGTGGATTACATCCTGCTCTTGATACAGTCTTGAAGGGAAAATTCTCTGCAGACAGACTTGACTATCTTAGGCGTGACGCGCATCACGCAGGGACACCTGAATATTCTATTATCGATACCCAGAGAATCATTAGATCAGTGTTTATTGAAAACAATAAATTATACCATTTACAAAAAGGGCTTTTCTCACTTGAAGGTGCAATTTTATCTTATACATATATGTATAGGGCATTGTATTATCATCGTGTTGCCAGGGGTGCGTCATCTGTCTTTTTAAAATCACTATGTGAATCATTCAACAAAAAGCCTTTTCAAAATGTCGCAAATAATTTTCTTGAACCGCCAGTTTTCAATCAGCTTACAGACTGCAAACTATTAAATGCTATTGTAAAACTAGGTGGTAAAGTTGCAGAGAAGTTGATTCAGTCTATATTGGATAGAGTGATACCAAAGTGTTTAATGGACCATCCTGATCTAGTGCCTTACCGGGGTCCTTTAACGAGACTTGAGGAACAAATAAGCGATTATGCCAAGAAACGGCTAATCGAGGATACTGTTGCGGAACGGCTTGGTCTACGAAGAATATATATTGATCATCCTAAGTTCATCCCTTATATTGCTCCTGGGGAGTTCTTGGATGAGCCATTGATAGCCTCTGGGCCAGAGGAGGTTCACAAAGCTCAGGCATTGTCAGAGCAGGCTCCACATCTAAAGTATCTTTATGAGATATCTCCAACCGTTACAAGAATCTATATGGACAGGAGCGAGACTAGGCCTGATAATGAAGATTTAATGAAAACGGTGTTCACTGTCTGCAATGAGATTGAATCGCAGACATGAATGGAGGAGAGGAAAGATGAAGAGACCAATTGCGGCTGTAGTGTATGCAGCAGAAAAGCTCTCAACTTCCGGATCAAATGGAAGTAGAATTCAGAATTTGGTGAAGCTTCTTATATTCGGGCAATTAAAGGGAGATGTCTTTTCTAAGTCTGAACTACATGAATTGTCTTATGCAATTGCGAGCTTGCGTTCAAAACCTGATCTCCTTGATGATAGTACTGATTTTTTAGAAGACTATGAAAAAACAAAGGAGGCAAAAACTTTCATTAATACTCTCGAACAGCTTAAGGAAGAATTTGAAAATCAGCGTAGTGAATAGTATACGCTAATAGGTAAATATACTTAATACGACTTTTCCTGTTTCTGCGTAAAGATTACATGAGTTTTTTCACTATGTGAGGGTATAATTAATACATATATCTCTGGTGAGGCTAAAATTGCGTGCTTTAGTTAATTTTAATATCCAAAGACTTAACACGCTTTTCACAGTGGGGGCGCCCGTACTACATAACTCTCTGGGGCAGGAAAAACGGAAGAAAAAGTGGCGGCGCGGGATTAGGATTATTAACTAGCGCCCTACCCCGAGGGCACTATTTGAATTTGATCGTGACCTTGCTAATCCTCCTGCAAATCAACAGGAGTGCTAAGGCCGTGAGGAGAATGTGCTCCATACATTGTCAACTCCTTTACATTTTGGACTGAGTTGATTGTGTTGGGATCTTCATCAGCTCCTTTCGAGCTCCGCGCCGCCTACTTATAATATACTGCATCGTCATGGGTTTGTCAGGTGAACAATTCCGAGACGGTTTTTATTGTATATATGAACATGCGGAAGGCAAAAACAGGGTATGTAAATATCCCATCGCTAATATCTTTCGTGTCACAGAGAACTACGAATTTTAAAAGGCTGGCGGCGTGAGCGGTGATTCGCAGCGAGGAGTACCTGGAGTTCATACGGTCGCGGCCGTGCGCTACGTGCACGAGGCGGGAGACGGTGGCGCACCACTGGCGCACGGGCACGGACGGGGGCACGGGATTAAAACCATCCGATTGTTACGCGCTGCCGCTGTGCGATAGGTGTCATCGGGAGGCGCATCAGTACGGGGAGCGGACGTTCGCGGCGCAGCACCGGTTCGAGCCGCTGGAGCGGATGACGGTTTACCTGGCGGAGTTCTTGATGGCGCGGAAGGGCTGGACGGCGCGGGAGATCAAGGCGCTGGCAGAAGCGGTTCTCGCTACAAAGACCACAGAGGGAGAGAGCGATGAGTGAGGCATGGTTCCGTTGTGAGGAGTGCGGTGCCGATAAAGCCGAGCGCCGGATGGTAGTGGAAGAGCTGCGATACCGCCACGGAAGCTACGCCGTTGAATTTGAAGAGATGGTTTGCACAGAGTGCGGCAAGGATGGCTACCTGACGGGCGAGCAGAGTAAGGCACTATCCGTAAGCTTGACACGGGCTGCTCAGCGTCGGAGAAAACGCATAGAGGAGAAGGCCAAATCAAGAAGTGTGAAGTTGGAGCGGCGGGCGGTGACGGGCCTGGAGGGCGAGGATTACCGCAGGATGAAAGACGCGCTGCGCAGCATATGGTACGTGGTGGCAGAGATGTACTACGCGATATTCGATGAGGAAGAGGGCGATGGGTGAGACGACGCCGCATGTCTGCCCGGTATGCGATGGGCGCGGAGTAGTGCCGCAAGGCTTTTATATTGTGGGATGGAGCGCGTCCCTGATGGGGGATACGGAGCAGTGCCGGAGTTGCGAGGGAACGGGCATTGTGTGGAGTAGCGAAGTCACTGAGCTTGTGATCGAAGGAGAAGAGGATGGGGTATGAAATCGAGAGTATGGGCAGGATCGCGGACGCGCTGGAGCGGATCGCTGCGGCGTGGGAGAAGCAGATCAAGTTACAGTCTGAGTTTGGCCAGCAGGTGCAGGCCATGACGGATAAACAGATCGAGTTCCTGGATAACCTGGAGGAGAAGGATGGATAGGCGGGGGTTTTTGAAGGCAACGGGAATCGGAGTAGGTGCATTAGCAGTTATGGGGCCAGAGGTTTTGGCGGGCGCGCCGAAGCGGATCTATGACTACCCGACGGATGCGGCGCTGCAGCCGCTGTTTTTGCGGGAGTATCTGGCGCAGATCGAACGGCGCCGGGAGAGTGCCTTGGCAACGCAGGCCCCCGATAGGGAAGAAAGCTGGCGCAAGTATGCAGCCAAGGACCCAGAATCCTATGAATTTATGATGGAGGAGTATGCCAAGAATTGCGAGTTGCCGGACTGGCCGCACATCGTCAAATGGCCGTGGAGCAAGAGCACTGAATACGGGCAGCACGTATTGCTTAATCCAGGCAAGCCGATAGCAGAGCGGGGCCAGATCATAGTGGAGAGGATGGCGGAACGTATAGTGCGAATGTTCCGAGTGCTCTGGTGGCACAAAGGGATGCGGGCGGTATACCGCTGGCCGCGGATCATCACGGTAGACAACTACAAGGGCGACGGTCCGGCGGTGGCCTGGCACGCAAGAGTGGTGCCGGCGTGAGGCGCAGGCTAAACAGCATCTTTCTCAAGGCGTTCAAGGAGCGGGCCAGAGAGCTTGGCGGCTTACGGTTCATAAATAGAAAGCATCTGCCGCCGTCGGGGCCAAGCAGGCGGGAGTACGCAAGGATTGTTTTGAGGAAGGAAAAGGACGGCAAGCTGGCTGCCCGCAAGGCGGGCAGGCGGGCGGCCGAGGCGCTCGCCAAGGATAAGCACTTGATCGCGGTTGCGCGTTGGCCGAGCTTTAACTTCTATCAAGAGGGGATCTATGGCTGGGCTGCAAAGGGATTATGCGAGGTTCCGGCATGAACTATTTAAGGGGTCTATGGGAGCGGGAGCGATTCTTCCGGCGCGTGGAAAAGCTCGGTGGCTGGTGTGCAATGACGCTGCTGTGGGCCGTGGGGACGCTGGCCGCGGCGGGGGCGATGTGGGGAGTGTTCTCGCTGGCCGTGGGGCCGATAAGCTTCAGGACCGTGCTGCTGTGCACGGCGATGTTCGCGGTGATCCAGGCGGGGGTAGTGCTGCAGAAGAGGATAAGGTGAAGAAGCCGGATCTACCCGCGGTTAAGCCGCTGACGCAGGCGGAAGCGGAGGGCCTTGAGGGGCAGTACGATCTGATTCTGCAGCGGATGGCGGAGCTGGACGGTTACATGGCGCGCCTGGATACGGCGCTCGCGGAGGCTATTGAGAAGATGGGGATGGCAAGGATAACGGTTGAGACTCTGAAGGTATCAAAGAGCATAGCCACGGAGCGCCTGCGGAACCTGAAGGCGCTTAGCGACCGGATGAGATAGGAGAAGAGAATGGATAAGTGGCAGATAGACAAAGGGAGCTTGCGGGATCTGAAGCCGGGCGAAAAGCGTGAGCTGCTGAACATGGAGATGCGCGAGGACCAGGCGGAAGAGGCCTGGAGGGTGCTGCGCGAGGAATGCGGATTCGAGCAGATTAGAGAGCGCCTTCCCGCAGATGAGGACGACGAGGAGAACAAGCTGCAGTTGCGGGACGGGAACTTGGCGATAGAGGTGTCGCGGTATTACGTGTGGCACGGCGAGGCAGTATTGAGGGTGCGGGCGGTACGGTATGCAGGGGCAGATGAGATGGTGATAACGGTCAGGGACGCACTGAGGCGACAGTGATGGGAGAATCCAACTGCGCCGAGGCTACGTCGGACAAGCAAGATGACACTACCGTGCGCGGCATACGGGCGGTGTGGCTGAGCGGGGGTATCACTACAGGACTAACAGAGGAAGTATTGAAAGCCTTGTGGGATTTGATAGAAGCAGATAAGGAGAAGCCAATAGCGCTCTTTATCAATTCGGACGGAGGAACGGTAGTCGAGGCAACCGCGCTCTATGATTTTATTTTGGCGAGCGAGACACCGATAGACACCTACGCGCTGGGGGAGATCAAGAGTGCCGCGGTCCTGGTGTTTGTTGCGGGCCGTAGGCGCTACACGTATCCCAATACGCTATTCATGTTACATAAAGCCATCGGCAGCCCCCCGGAGCGGAATTTCCCGGAGGTATTGCGTTATGCCGAGGAGATGTCCAAGTGGGACGGGCGATACGCGGGCCTGGTAGCGCAGAGGATCAAGCTGGATAGCACAGCGATCCGGGCGGCGATGGAAGCTACGACGTTCTTCGGTGCCGAGGAGGCGCTGGAGTGGGGCGTGTGCGATGAGATAGTGGGGAAGAACGAATGAAGATCGAGGTTGACACGAACGAGCTAGTCTGCGCCCGCGGGAACCTGCGCGCGGCGATGACGTGGCTGGAGCTGGCATTGGGAGAGAGCGCCGCGGTGAGGATTCTGCGCTGCGAGACGGCGCGCCTGAAGAGGATAATGGAAGAGGGAATGTCCGACAGGCAGGCTTCGTCGGAAAGGGATAAAGAGGATGGATGACAACGAGGAGATTCGCGCGCGCATAGACGCGCTGCGGGAAGAGATAGAGGACATCCGCTTTGGCGCGGACGGTGCGCTCCGTGCCGTCGCGGTCAATGTCCTTGCCGCAGACGCGCTGGAGCGCGAGATCGAGGAGCTGGAACAGCAGTTGGGAGACGAGGATGAGGAGGCCTGAGCATACTCTATGGGAATGGGGGCAGACAGAGTATGTGGAGTTCGTTCGGTTGTTCTGCGGTGAGCTGATAGGCAGCGGGGTGTCTCGTGACGTATTCAGATGCGCGATAGATGATTCGCTGGTCATAAAGATAGAGCGCGACGAGACCGAACGCTCTTTTCTGCAGAACATGCAGGAGTGGCTGGTGTGGGACTGGGCGAGAACGGAGCCGCTAGGGCGGTGGCTCGCGCCGTGCAGAGCGATCAGTAGAAACGGCAGGGTGCTGGTACAGGAGCGGACAAAGCCGGCAAGCGAAAAGGCGATGGCGGAAGTGCCGGAGATATTTGAGGATGCTTCTACGAAGAACTTCGGCAGGTTGCGCGGTCGAGTGGTGTGTCACGATTACGGCCTGCTGCTTTGGTGGTCTATGCCGAGCATTACAGATCGGCTTAGGGAGAAAGTTTATGAAGATTAACGGTCGCGAGGTGCAGGAGCCGCCGCGGGAGTCCAGGCCGGGAGAGCCGTTTATTACTATTACTACAGATCACGACGTCTATGCAGTTACATGGCCGCTAGCGGAAGACACTATCGATGCGCTGAAGGCGGAGCTGGACAGGCTGGTGGCGACGCCGGTGCTGGAATTGCCGGAATTGCGTATGCAAGTGCAGGCGATAAGAGGCAACTTAGTATTTCAGCGCGGGCAAGGTGCTTCGGCAGGGCAGGCTGGCGTGCTTGGTAGGCAAACAATACGGCAGCTAAAAGAGCTATGCGAGCGGGCATTACAGGAGAAATAACATGAACACTACATTGCTGAAGAGATTTGCTATGGCGGCTCTGGTCAGCGTGCTTTGGATAATTGCTGGGTGGACCGCGATTGCCATCATAGGGTATACGGGATACTGGGCTTGGCAATGGGCAATACACCTCGGCACAGGCGAAGTTCTTGCAGTGTTCATTGCGATTCTGGCGGGTGCCACCCCACCCTATTTTGTTGTTTTCTTGTATATGATACTGAGTAATTGATAATGCCCAAGAAGCTGGAAGAGATGGTGCGGGCGCTGATCAAGCGCGGCAAGACGGAGAAGCAGGCGTGGGCGATAGCCACGGCGCAGTACAAGAAGATGCAGGCGCGGCGACGGAAGAGGAGGAAGAAGTGATGATGAACAAAGATACGGTTGATGATATTTGGGAAGAATGAAATAGATTGCCATAGGAGTGAACATAAATGCTAAAGAGGTTTTGGGCGCGGGTGAACAGCATCGTGAGTAATGCTTTCAATCGCGTGAAGGCGCTGCTGGAGAGCTGGTATAACAGGATCTTTGGATAAGGAGAAGGCAATGAGTTTGACTAAAGACGGATGCCACATGAGCTTCTACGCTGGCGGTGTCGAGAAAACAGGATGGACGGGCTACATCGAATTTGGCGGCAAGCAAGATCCTATCGCTTTCTTCCGGCCCGATAAGATTATGGTCTGGACGGAGCGCGAGAAGTCGGGTGCGGTTATCGGCGACGGCACTGCCATTGATTTGTGATCCGGAAGATCACATGTCGCATAGAGGTGGCGGCGTTGGCAGTAATACTCACCTCGATTCACTTGCCCTTATGGGCGCGCCGCCACTTTCTTCTATAGCCAGAATGATGCTTGAGGACATACGTGAGTGGGCGGAAGACCCATTCGATGAGATAGTGGCAGTGCTGGATATGCTGCCATAGTAAGAATAGAGCGATAAGACTTCCCGATTTTTCCCATTTGGCAAGACAGCACCAGGGAATTTATCACTAAGCGAGTTGACATTTTTTGGCAGCGGACAAGTGGACGGCGAAGCAGCGGCGTCTCATGGAGATCCTTGCTGACCCTAACGAAAAGCACACTCAGGAGGATATCGCGGCGGAGCTGCGCGTCACAAGGCGAACGCTGTGGAACTGGCGGCACCTGGAGGGGTTTGAGGAAGAGGTTGGGAAACTGGTTCGGGATCATACGAATCTATCGATTCCGAGAATACACGGTGCGCTACAGAGAAAGGCGGAGCGGGGCGACGTGCCGGCGGCGACGCTGATATTCAAGTTAAGGGGCGAGCTGATAGACCGCCAGCAGGTGGAGGTGCACGAGCCGCCGAAGACCGTGGCGTTCACGAGCAAGGTTGTGGGAGAAGAAGAATGACTGATGAAGAGCAAGTGGCATGGTTTACAAAATGGTGGGGACTTGACGATATGACTCGTTCTACTAAAGCCTTTTGCGCAGAAGAAGCGCTGGAGAAGATCGAGAAAGCGCTAGGCATACTTGAGGAGCGCGGGACTTGTGCGGACGTAGAGGAGGTACTAGACAAGATAGAGGATGCCCTGAAAGCTCGGCGCGAGGAGAAGGGCATAGAACAAGACAACGAAAACACACCCCATCTAACGATTCCTGCGTTAGATGGGAATGTCCACGTTCTGCCAGTTTTGCTAATTTCCGATTGGATATCAGGAGAGCAGCGCATCCAAGACGCAGATGATTCCGATATGATAATTAGGAGCATTCTCGCGGAATGGCTGCATGGCCTGAAGGAAAAGCCCCCAGCAAACGACGAGGATGTTGATTAGCACTGGACATACAGTTTGAGCTGCTGCCGACGCAGGACAGGTTCTGGCGCTGCGTGGAGCCGCATCCGCTGTTCATCGGCGGGTACGGTAGCGGCAAGACGTGGGCGCTGAGCGCGAAGGCGCTGACGCTGGCGGGCGTGAACGCAGGCCTGCCGGGGCTGATCATATCGCCGACGTACCGGGAACTGCGGGACGTGACGATCCTGACGTTCCTAGAGTTGCTGGAGAAGTTTGGTATTCCATATGACCACCACGAGACGTATTACAACGTCAAGCTGCCGTGGTGGAAGAGCGTCGTATGGTTTCGCAGCGCGGACAAGCCGGAGAGCCTGAAGGGGCCGACGGTGGCCTGGGCGGGTCTGGACGAGATCGCTAGGCTGGATAAGGCGATCTGGGGCGTGGCGCTGAGCCGGGTTCGACATCCACGCGCAACGATGAGGCAGACGTTTGCAGTAGGGACTCCGGAGGGCTACAATTGGGTATACGAGAAGTGGGAAGAGGAGCCGCAGGCGGGCTATCCGCTGTTCCGGGCGCACACACTGGAGAACGTATTCCTGGACGACAGCTACGCGAAAGACTTGCGCGGGGCGCTGGACCCGGACGAGCAGAAGCAGAAGCTGGAGGGCAAGTTCGCGGAGGGCGCGCACGGGAGGGTGTACAAGTTCTTCGACCGGGCGGTGCACAGGACGGACAAGTCGCCGTTCGGTGAGGCGCCGTCGCCGCACCTGCCGATTTGCCTGTGCTGCGACTTCAACATCAGTCCGTGCGTTTGGCTGGTAGTGCAGCATCGCAACGGCACGGTATACGTGCTGGACGAGATAGTGCAGGAGGACACGAGCACGCCGGAGATGATCGAGGAGCTGCAAGAGCGCAAGTATCACAGGCACCCAGCGGGCCTGGTGGTATACGGAGACCCGAGCGGCAAGGCGAAGACTACGGCGGCAAGCCGGAGCGATTACGAGTTGATGCGCAGGGCGGGGCTGACCAGGCAGGACGTGGCGAGGGCGGCGCCGCTGGTGAAGGACCGGGTGCTGGCGATGAACGCACTGCTCAGCAAGCGGGACAAGGACAAGCGACCGCTGTTCGGTGTGCACCCAAGGTGCAAGGTGCTGATACGGGACCTGGAGCGCGTGAAGTGGCAGGAGGGTCGGGCGGCACTGGACAAGGGCGATAAGGACCTGACGCACGCGAGCGACGCGCTAGGCTACTTCGTGCACCGGATGTATCCGATACGGCGGCCGCGGCCGCCGCGGCAGCGATACGTGGACTATTTACGGGGCGGAGCGCAATAATGGATGAAGGCATACTATGTGTATGTTGCAGTCGGCTGATGGATCTTTCCGCCTTTCTTGAGGCCGCACTACAAGACTTTTCGCCAGCACAAGCAGGAGCGAAGCTAGCGTGTGTTTGGTTTCGCTGTGCGGGATGCAATAAATTGTTTGCCGCCTGGAGAGTTGACGAGAATGGGGATCGATGGAACCTATACTTAGCTACCCCTGATTCGGGAACCGCCCTGCTGCGCGGAGCAAAAAGAGTATAAGGGGCAATAAACAAAGGCGTTGATGGTGTTTGGCAACGAATAAAGATAAGATAGCGGAATTCTTTAAGAAGAGGCATCCTTCCTATACCAAGTACAAGTCCGACTGGAACAAGATGTGGCTGGCGTACCACGGCGGTAGTGCGTTCACCGATGCGTTCCTGCTGCAGTACGAGAAGGAGCCGACGAAGTTCTTCAAGGAGCGCAAGAGGCGGAGCGCGTACGAGAACATCTTGGCGGACTGCATAGACCGGCGCTCGGACATCATCTTCTCGCGGAACATAAAGCGCGATCCGAAGGCAGGGAACAAGGTAAATATCTGGAAGGAGATCAACGAGAACATCGACCAGGACGGCACGGCGCGCGGAGACTTCATACAGCGCGTATGCTTCCCGCTGAGCCAGATATTCGGCTGGGTACCGGTGCTCGTAGATAAGCCGGAGGGCGCGGCATACACGGGGCAGGGCCAGCAGGACCAGAAGCTGTGGCCGTACGCGGTGCCGATTCTGCCGCTGAACTTCCTGAACTGGCGCATGGGGGACGACGGGCAACTGGAGTGGGCGCTGCTACGGTTCGATACGCGGCGGCTGGGCGAGCCGATGGCGGAGGAGAAGCAGGTCAGGGAGTACCGGCTGATTGATCGAGTGAAGACTGAGGTATGGGAGGAGCGCCGGGAAAGTGACGGTCAGGGCGAGACGACTGTTGATTACGTACGGCTGAGGACCGCGCCGCACAACCTGGGGAGCGTGCCGGTCGTGGTGCTGTATGACAAGCAGATGCTGGGCCAGAAGTTCATCGGCGCGCCGAGCCTGCTGTCGAGCACGGACCTGTCGATACTCATGTTCAACATGATGAACTGGTCGGGAGAGGTAGCCTACAAGACGCTGTACAACACGCTGGTAGCGCCGGAGAGTCACGGAACGGACGAGCGGGAGAAGGCAATGGGGCCGGGCGAGGTGCTGTTCTTCCCGGAGGGTTCGGTGGCACCGCACTGGATCAGCGCGCCCACGGACCCGATAGCGGAGTATCGCAACGAGATCAAGGACATGCGGCGCCGAGCGTACAAGCAGGCGAAGCTGGACGAGGGCCAAGCGGAAGAGCACAAGGACGAGATGTCGGGGATCGCCAAGACGATAGATCGCAAGCCCACGGAGGACATGGCCAAGCGGCGGGGCCAGAACCTGGAGACATTTGAGGTCCAGTTGGACCTGATGATGATGCAGGTGTGGGAGGAAGACGCGACCTTTGAGTCGGGCGTGCAGTATCCGAAGCGGTATGCGGTGCAGACGACTCGGTATGCGCTGGAGCAACAGGAGCTGGTGGAGAAGAGCACCACGTTGCCGCCGAAGGTAAAGGCGCTGCTGGCGAGCAAGATAGTGAACACCGAGGACCTGGCGGAGCTGGACGAGGACGAACAGGCGGAGCTTGAGGAAAAGATTCTGAACTACGATCCGCAGGCGGAAGAGGTGGAGCAGGCGCGGAAGCTGAAGCGCGCCGAGGTGGAAGAGCTGATACCGCTTGAGGAGAAGCGGATCGCGGTGAGCAAGCAGCACAGCGAGGTCATGGCGCAGAAGAACCTGGAGGCGGCGAAGATACATGCAGAGGTTGAGCGGGAGAAGATGAAGCTGGACGCGGAGAACAGGAAGGCCGAGGCGGCTAAGCCGAAGGAAGAGCCGAAGACGCGGGGCAAGCTCGGCGCACTATTAGGGAGTTAAAACAATGACTGAGGCGGAGTACGAGGCGGCGCTGATACGGATCGGCGAACTCATGGACGCCGAGCACGGGACGCCGGAGGGTGAAGAGCTGGACAGGCTGAGCGATGAGGTTGAGGCTTACGAAGACGAGCACTATCCGATGCCGGAGCCGACGCCAGAGCAGATAGCGGAGTTCAGGAGAGACCAGGAATGCCGGAGCGATTGAGGCGTATGGCACGTGAGGACGGCGCGCGGCGCGACCCGGCAGAGGAGATAGCGCGGGCGCTGCTGGCAAAGGTGAAATTCGGGGCGGTGCTGGACTACGAGGAGGGGGTTCTGGCGGCGCTGGAGGACATCCAGGAGGAGCTGGAGAAGCGCCTGAAGGACAGTGTGCTGGAGGCGTTCCGTGTCGGGAAGCAGGCGGCGTATGAGCTAGTAGCACAGGCACCGCCGGTGGGCAAGGCCAAGCGAGCGCCTGCGGGGATGAACAATGCCGAGCTAGAGCTATTCGAAGAGCGCTACCTGGAGCCGTGGCGGCTGCGCCTGGAGGGTGAGCACCGGGAGTTCGAAGTCAAGTTGACGGCGGCGATAGCGGCGCAGCGCGAGGCGGGGATTAGCGGCGAGGCGGTCAGGAAGACCATAGAGCGCGACTGGCAGCAGCGCGGGCGCCTGACGAGTGCCTGGCAGCGGGCGATGGTTGCGGCGGCCAACGCGCTAATCGGGGCGGCGGATGGCGCGGGGCAGGAGTGCGGGTATATGGGGACGGGGCAGTGAGACAACTATTAAAACGCCTGCACCGCTGGTTAGTTTTGAGAAAGGCCAGAAGGGCATACGCCGCACTGCGGCGCGATAAGAGGGCGTGGGAAGAGTATAGGCAGGAATGTAGGCTGTTGGATGCAACGCTTCTCGACGGCCTGAAAGATTTGTAGCAAGGCAAGCAGC
>Ga0114922_10003849_pt1 | contig 13961 bp, 7 predicted proteins | sample AartaG_FD_100975 | JGI IMG/M metagenome (GOLD analysis project Ga0114922, IMG submission 100975) | Deep subsurface microbial communities from Aarhus Bay to uncover new lineages of life (NeLLi) - Aarhus_00045 metaG | ecosystem: Environmental > Aquatic > Marine > Oceanic > Sediment | place: Aarhus...
TATCTCTTTTGATGCCAACCCTTTATGAGTATGCCGGCGGCTTCAATGCGATAAACTCCAGCCTCGTTAGAGGTAGTTGTGGCTTCCATTTTAACCAACTTTTTTGGATGAGAGCCTTATATTAAATATAATGGTGGGCACAGCCCACCCTACGATTAAAAGCTATCCGCTATTTTTGCCGAGGGGAAGAGGGATAAATCGGTATGGGGCAGGAAATTGGCCCGGACGAACTCTTCCATATATCCGGGATGGCTCATCAGGTCGGTATAGGTCATCGCGGTAGCGATCTGTTCGGCCTGTGCTTGCGCCTGACGATTGAGCAGTGCCATTTTCGCGCCGGCGATGGAGGTATTGCCGACAAATTGAATTTTCTCCAGCGAGATATCGGGAAGCAAACCAACAGTGATGGCGCGCTCGACATTGAGATAATTGCCGAAACCGCCGGCTAAATAAATCGCGTCCAGGTCATCCGGTCGAGTTTGCGTGATTTCCATGAGCACCTTGATCGCGGCAAAGACGCCGGCCTTGGAGCGGATGAGGTTGTTAATGTCGGCCTGGGTGATGACGATTTCATGTCGGCCGTTATGCGGGGGGATAAGAGTAAATTGGGGTCCTTCGTCGCCTTCGGTCAGTCGGGGATCCTGCTGGAGTCGGAAGCGGCCTGTGCGATCGATAATGCCATGAAGAAAGAATTCGGAGATCGTATCGAGCAGTCCGCTGCCACAGAGTCCGATGGGTTCGGCGTCGCCGATGATTTGGGTTTCGACTTCACCGTCGGGGCGAATTTGTAATTTTTCGATGGCGCCGGTGGCGGCCCGCATGCCGTGTTTGACGCCGCTGCCTTCGAAGGCGGGTCCTGCGGAACTGGAAGCACATACGATCCATTCGGCGTTCCCCAGTACCACCTCGCCATTAGTGCCAATGTCCACCAAGAGGCCAAGTTTGTCTTGCGAAGCAAGCCGGGTGGCCAACACGCCGGCGACGATATCGCCTCCCACATAGGCGGCGACGCTGGGTAGAAAGTAGATCAGGCCTCGCTTATTGATATGAATGCCGACTTCGGCGGCGCGCAAGGGGGGGATCACACCGGCCGAGGCGATATAAGGCTCCCGTCGGATTCGCGTGGGATCCAGGTTCAACAAAAAATGCGTCATGGCGGTATTGCCGGCGCACATGACCGCTGTGATTTCCTGTAAGCTGATATTCTTTCGCTCGGCGAGAATCACGATGAGATTATTCACGTCGTGCACGATCCGATCCTGCAGCTCATCGAAGGCGTCATTCTGCTCGGCGTAGATAATACGGCGAATATAGTCTTCACCGAAATTGATCTGACTGTTGTAGGTCGCTTCGGTATCAATTGTTTCGCCGTTGGTCAGGTCAACCAGATGCGCTACCACGGTCGTGGTGCCGAGGTCCACGGCGACGGCGTAGTTTGTGCCGCATTGATCCTGCGGCTCGATCTGCACGACTTCCGTGGCGCCGCCTCGAAAGCCGACGGTGGCAGTGACCTTATAATCATTTTTTTGTAGCAGGTTCGGCAATTCCTGTAAAATCCGGTAGCCCATCTGCATGACGGGAGCATGGACCTGATCGCGAATCGCCACCATGATCCGCTCGTGATCGGCAATATGATCTTGGACGGTGGGCGGGCTCATTTGGAGACACACCTTACGAACCAGAGGATCGAGCACAAAGTCGGACTCGGCCTGGCCGGCCATGACGCTGAATCGGTAGGCTTCCGAGTCCGTCAATATTTGATCGGTTTCAAGGACGTGCGATTTGCCGATCGTGACCGTCAGGTCGGAAAGCACTCGCGTCTGGCAGGCGAGCACGACGTTTTCCCGCTGCTCCTGCGGTGTTAACAAGGTAGTGGGTTTGCATTCATATTGCCCACTGTCGATGGTGACCTTGCATTTTCCGCAATAGCCGTCGCCGCCGCAGATACTGCTTAGATAGACCCCGACCTTCCGGGCCGTATCCAACAGGTTAGCGCCCTGAGTTACTTCGATCTTCAAACCACTAGGTTCAAAACATACTTGACAAATTTTTCGTTCCGATTCTGCCATTACACTTCTTAACTAGGTTTCCGCCATCCACCTCGAAAACTCGGTGGCTGCCACCCATCGAAATGAACCGTACAGGTTTTGCGTTCCGGTTCTGACATCAACTACTTCTTTAATCAGGGTGCCATGTCTATGCGTACATGTATCTCATACCACCCCCAAGCTCGAAGACTCGCTTGGCGGTGCCACCCGTCGGCTCCTGACGGAGGGATCGTGGGCCCGGTCGCTGGCGCTTCCGTCTCTTTGGCGAACTCGCTTGGCGGCGCCACCCGATCGTATCTTTATTCGTCATTTGTGAATTCGTCATTGATTCGTAATTCGGGTTTCGTCATTCGTCATTTATTTAAAACCCTATGAACTTATATTTACCATATCATCATACTACTTCTTTGAGATACTTCGGCAGCACGGAGCATTCTCGCGGACCGACCAGGATTTCCCATCCGGTGGCCTCTTCCAGCTTGCCGCTCATCACGGCAACATACCCGGGGATAATCAGTTTCTTGTGATTGACCTGGTTGGCCACGTCATATTTGGTCATGGCGTCCGCAACGCTCTTTTCATTGAGTTTATCGCCGGAGTACGCCGTCAGCACACTGGTGCCTTCGGTATCGACGACGAGGATATAGCTCGGCACGCGGCTGGCTTCCACGTCCGATTCCACCGTATAGTACGTCAGCGAAAAATTCGTCGTAAACATCACCGGCGAATCCTTCGTCACTTCGCCAATTGGATAGAGCTTAGGCTCGACCTGCACCGGTTTTTGCGGATCGGTAAAGATATTCATCACCGTGGTCAGGATCGGCAGAATCGCAAAGGGCTCGGTGGTTTCCACGACCACGATACCGGCGTATTTGCAGATCAGGGCGACGCCGCGGGCGGATTGTTCTTCGGCACTGCCTTTGAGCACGAACGACAGGGTAGGAAAGCCCAGTGGCCGGAAGGTTTTCTTCAAAGCGAGCGAGCGCATCTGCGACAGGGCATACAACTCGTCCTTGAGATTGACAGCCTTTAGAGACAGGACCATATCTTCGACGCCGGCAGCCTGGATTTTCTCCGTCAGTTGGGCCATCGCTTCTACGGAGTCCGCCTGCGCGACAAGGGGACATTTTTTTTCTTTGGCGATGGCGGCTACTTTCTCAGCGTTATCCGCCGTGGCGCAGGCTAATAGCGGAACGGCATCCGCCGTTTTAGCGGCCGCGGCAGAAAGAGCGTCCGCGGAATCGGATACCAGGATCATGGCGAACGGGCAGGATTCCTTCACCGCCGCCGCGGTTGTTGCAAAGTCATCCGCCGAACCGCTGTCATTCAGCACGGCAACGGCGCCGACGCCGATTTGCTGACCCACCCGCTCGAATTGTAAGGCATTGATCGCATCGATTCTCGCCTTCAAATCGTCGCCGGTGAGTTTATCCGAAACGGTCACGGCAACGACGGCGGGGCTATAGAACTTTTCTTCATGGCGGAACATCACGGTTTCCGCTCCTAATTTGACCTCATGATCGCCGGCGCCGAATTTAACCTGTCGCATGGGTGGTGCGGCGGCTTCTGCCAGGGCGGTCTTGGCCTCGTCCGAAGCGAACGGACAGTCGTCCAGGCTGCTTTTCTTCTGGGCCAGCGCCATGGCAAAGGCCAGGCACGTCGGCATCCCGCATTTCTTACAGTTCGTCTTGGGTAACAACTTAAAAATCTGCAATCCTGTCAACGCCATGATTCACACCTCGCATTCAAAGCCATAATGCTCAGTCGAAAAGCTCGGTGTCATTCTGAGCGCAGCGAAGAATCTCGATCCTGTGTGCGGATTTGAGATTCTTCACCCCGATAAATCGGGGTTTAGACCTGTCCTTGAGCACTGCGAAGGAATGACAAAATCAGTAGCTTTTCGACAGAGCAAAGCCATAACTAAAATCCAGCCCCCGGTGGTAACCGGGGGTCGATTACCCGATTATTACATTTTCGTATCTGTCCCCCGCCTGGCGGCGGGGGCTTTTTGAACTACTCACAACTCACAACTCACAACTGACTTAGAACATGGGGTCCATTTCCAGTACGGGATGACCCTTTTCGGTAATGAATTCCATAACCTCTTCCTCGGTTTCTCCGACGGATTCGTCGGCGATCATGTCCAGGAATGCTTGGCCGTCCAGGTCGAGTTCGTCCGCTCGTTTGATCAGCAGGTCTTTCAATTCCTCCTTGAGCACTTTCGGCATCCAGACGATGCGTTTGACACCCCCCTCGGCAGCGATGAATTTCCGCGAGCCTACGTAATACTTGGAATGCCCGATGAAGCCTGGCGTCTGGTTGCCGCCGCCCACGGTGCCGGCCAACGTGGAAAACTTCATTCCACAGGGAGTCATATTCGGATATTCCCGATTGACGATCATAATCCCGTTGGTCGAAGGCAGCACCGCCGCGATGCACTCGAAACAACCGCAGGAAGTCATCGGATCCACAATCATACTATATTGGCTCATTCGTTCGATATTGCCGTGACTCGACTGCCGTACAAATTCGTTTACCTTGTCCCACTGGCCGACTACGGGATCCAGGATATTGCCTTTGGCAATGGGCTGATTGGGTCCGGTGGGGACAATCTGTTTGGCCGCCTTGCAATCCAGCCAACTGTACGCACCGCACAAGCCGGGGCGTTCCGGCGATACGACACAAACGTGATCCGGAGCGAAACTTTGACAGAGCAGGCAGGAGTAAAACACATCCGCGTCCTCGTCCGTCATACCCGCCAGTCGTTCGTCTCGCTCGGCATAGATCTGACGTGCCATTTCCCGGATTTTCAAGACCTTCTCTTCTTCGGTGTATATCTTTACCTGCACTTTATCGATCACGTTGGCGTACTGATCGTGATACATGGCGTGTAAAATACTGCCGAGGTGTTTGACGGTAAAACCGGCTTTGGCGGCGTCCTTGCTGATACGCAACCAACTAATATCGCGCTGTCCCATGTGCCAGATGCCCTGGGCCTCATTGATAAACGTGTGGACCTGCCGCTCGAGCACCGGCTCGAAATCCTCCTGCATCTCTCGCCCGGCCACTTCGATCACGATCCCCAGCGGCAGCTTGCCGCCTTGATCCACACTGTCAATATCCGGTCCAATCAATTCGATCTTACCGTCCTCGACTTCCTTACTGTCGCGGGTGCATAACCATTCAAATGCGGGCGTGCGCTGACCACCGAACTCGATTTGCATATCTTCTTTACGAATGCGCTCGCCTTCAAAGGCCGGACTGTAGGAGACCGGAATGGGAATTTCGGAGATCTTGATCTTCAAGCCGCGAACCTCGATCGCCTTTTCCACGATCTGGTCATGCGGGATTCGGGAAACCACGTGCTCGTAGGTACAGACGCCGGTCGGCAGAATCTCGGGGATATCCGAATCGGCAATCGTGGGAAATCCGTAATTGATCGCGCCGGCGGCGTTGGCGTACCATTCATCAGACACCGTACCCAGCGCCATCACAAAGGCGAAGATGCGATTTTTGTTATAGAGCAGGTTCCGCCGGAAATCGCCCGGCTGGACGCCCCCGAAACTCAGCGCCGCGCGGCTGGCGAAACCCAGAGCGTAAATCGCCGACGTGATATCGCGACCAAACGGAACCAGACGGGTTTCCCAACCCAACTGCACACCGCCTTCGACCAGTTGCTCGGCGAAACTGGTCCCATTATTGTGGCTGTGCATAAAAACGTACAGGCAGCGCTCCTGGAGCTTACGCGCGATAGTAACAGCGGTTTCCACATCCGGGGCGGCGCCGACAATCGCGGCAAATCCGGGGGCGGTGCCGTCCACAAATTCGATCCCTCGCTCGCGCATGATCACATCGTCGGCCGCTCCCAGCCAAATGTCACTCACCGGATTCGGGCCAATGAGATACTTACATGCCTCGATGATCTCCTCGGCGAACAGCGTGGCCATCCCCGCATCCAGCGCCGGGCCCAGATAGGGTATCCAAACCTCGTCATCCACCAGCGGCGGCAGCAAATCCTTGATATCCTTCATCACCTCTTCAAAATCAGACAGCGTTTCCACCGCCCGAGACGTCATGGAATAGATGATCGGGAAATAATAACCGGTGTTGGGAAATTCAACCGCACAATCGCGTCCTTTTTCCGCGATCGCCTGGTTCAATTTCTCCTGGGCCTGTTGGGCAATCTTATGCGCACCCCGAATCGCCGCAGAAGCAATTAATTTAGACATAGATCTACCTACCTTTTATAAAACAGCCTTCCTCAACTTATCACTCATCCACTCATCCACTCATCCATTTACCCATTTACTCAACTACTATTTCACTTCCAACGCCCGCCGATCCTCCATGTCATACAGTTTCCGCTCCTTCTTAATGTTAATCCCCAGCGCATCCCTCTTACCTTCGATGTGCTCCAGGATCATTTCCGCCGCCTTGACCGGATCAGACTCCAACGCCCAGTGCCCCCCCAGTTCTTCGTCGATCTCCTCGAAAAGATACTTACTGACATTTTCGCTGCCCAGAACCGGAAGTAATTCCCGGGAGAAAACCACCAGCGCACCGCTGGCGACGAAGTAGTGTCCGATGGAGATGGCTTTTTCGCTCATCGATTCCAGACAGGCGCCCGCGACGGGGATTTCGGATATATCCTCGCCCAGTCCGCCTTCGCGGACGATTTCGGCACACGCCACCAGCAGGCGGCTGTTATCCACGCAACTGCCGCACGCCAATACCGGCGGCATCCCCACCGCCTCACATACCTCTCGCAAACCCAGACCGGCCCAATCCCAGGCCTCCTTGGGATTCAACAGCCCCTGCTTACCGCAGGCAATCGTCGCACAACCGGTTGTTAATACTAAAACATCACGCTTAATTAATTCTTTCGCCAGGGTGACATGGGTATAATCCTGCGGCACTTTGGGATTCGTACAGCCGACAATGGCGGCCACCCCGCGAATGCGACCGTTTATGATATTGTCGTTCAGAGGCCGGTAACTCGCACGATAACGACCCCCGAGTATGTAGTTGATGGATTCGTGGGTAAATCCCCCTACCGCAGATTCCTTATCCTTGGGGATAGTCACCGCGCCGCGTTTTTGATAATTTTCAATCGCCAGCCGAACCAGTTCCTCGGCGGTCTTCAAGGCCGTCTTCTCATCCATCGGGATATGCTGCACACCCGGCATCTTCGCCTTCTCGCTCGTGGTGATCAGCTTGGTATGGAAACATTTCGCCACCTCTGTCAGACCCTGCATCACACACTGCACATCCACCGCCATTAACTCAATCGAACCCGTGGCTATCGCCAGTTCCTGATTCAGGAAATTGCCCGCAATCGGAACGCCATGTCGCATCAGGAGCTCATTCGCCGTACAGCATATTCCCGCGACATTAATGCCCTTGGCGCCTGCCTTTTCGGCTTCCGCAGTCAGTGCGGGTTCCTGGGCCGCTGCCACAATCATTTCCGATAGAATCGGCTCATGACCGTGCACGATTATGTTCACCTGGTCCTCCTTGAGCACACCCAAGTTTATCTCTCCGCGTCCCGGATAGGGCGTCCCGAAAAGCACATCCTGCAACTCCGTCGCCAGCATCGAACCGCCCCAGCCGTCAGCTAAAGCCGTGCGATTGGCATGCTTCAGAATATTTAAGTAATCCTGATCCACCCCCATATGCGTTCGGTGAAGCGCCTCGACGATTTCTCGATCTACCGCCCGAGGCGAGATACCCAGCTTGGCCCAGATTTCCTGTCGCGGCTGCGGCGCCCGCTTGGCCATCCACTGCGTACCCTTCCACTTGCCGAATTCCCCCAAGGCAAGCTCGCCTAGCTCCGTTGCAATCTCGTTGATCGACCGGCCATCGGTTTTGATATGTAATTCCTGGGCCAGGGCGTTTAGTTTGGCTGTATCCTTGATCTGGTAGTCCGGCGTCTCACCTTGTGCCGCCGCCAGAAATACCTCCGCCACGCCACGACCGTGGTCGCTGTGGGCGCTGGCGCCGGCAGCAACGGCACGGATAAAATTCCGCGCCACGATCGTATCGGCATCCGCTCCGCAAACGCCCAGCGGCGACTTTTTCGAAATTCGACACGGTCCCATGGAGCAAATCCGACAACAAATCCCCTGTTTGCCGAATCCACACTGCGGCGACTGGGCTTCCAGTCGATCCCAGGCGTTCTGCTGACCGATATCGGCCATATGTTGAATCATTTCCTGCGACGCTTTGTCGGAACTACGCTGCTCAACATCCATAAATTTCCCTCTCGTTTCTATCCTTCAATTTTTAACTCTTTATCAACCAGTGTAAATAACTTCTCTTTTGCTTTCGTTAATGCCCGCACAATCTCCGCGTCGGCCTCCAGTGCCGGCACACCATTCAAATCCGCCTGGGGAAGTGACAAACTATACGGCAAACCTCCCAGTAAAGGTATATTATCTAATTGCTTCTGGATAATGTCAACCTGGCTCGGATCGGTAATCTTGTTGGCAATCGCCGCGATTTGAGCGATACCCATTTCCTGCGCCATCTGGGCAATGTGGTTCGCGGTCTCGATACTGCGACTGCCCGGCTCCACCACGATCACCAATACTTGAATCCCCAACACACTGGCGCGCCCTAAAAATTCGACCCCCGCATCCAGGTCCACAACGATCGCTTCCTGTCTTTGTAAAATCGTATGGGATAAAAGCGCCTTCAAAAAGGCCGACTCCGGGCACGCGCAGCCTCTACCCGCCTGACGGATGCCCCCCAGCACCAGTAATTTTACCCCTGCTTTTCCGACCGGATGCCAATACGTTTCCGGCAGGTCCGAAACCTTGGGATTTAATTTGAAATATTGACCCACCGAACCCGGCTGGGCCCCGGTCCGCTCCTGGATCAACTTCTTCATTTCTATCAACGGCGTCGGCAGTTCCTCTCGACCCAGACCAAACGCCAATGCCAGATTCGGATTGGAATCAGCGTCGATGGCCAATACCTCATATCCGTCCTGCGCAAGTAATTCCGACCAGACGGCACTAATCGTCGTCTTTCCCACGCCTCCTTTTCCACTAATGGCAATTTTTATTCCTGACTCCAATCGATGCTCTCTACCTCAGGCTGATCTGCTCTACTATGAAATTTCACGTCGTTAATATTTAAAAATATTAACAGATTCCTCTGCTTTTGCATTATAGCGGTACGATCATACATCTCAAAACAAAAATGGTCCCACCATAAAACCTATGGTTTTAATGTAGTATAGTATGCCGCAGTATAGCAGCCGGAGTGACTATGAACAAGAAAAACTCTGCTCTAAAACCGATTTGTAATACAATCTATCTACTTCTTGTTTTTCATGCGTGTTTTTTATTTTCATCATTGATAACATACTGATATTACGGCAGTTATATCGTTTTTGCCGAACGATGAATGTTCGATGAGTTTAACGCTTTTGGGCCACCGGCATATCAGATTGTGGTCATGCCGGCGGCTTCAAAGCGAAAAACTCACACCGAGTTAGAGGCTGTCGATTAAATCTATGTAACCAATTTATTCGGAGTAGAGCTGATAATTCATCTGGTATTATCCTATTTGGTTGCGGCCTTTAGGCCGCCCCAAGCCATTTCTCAACTGTAATTCTTCACCAACATGATGGCAACAAATAAATATGTATGGTGTCCCCAGATTACTTACAACTTAAAACGCTGGTTATTACCGATTACTATTTATTTTTTTACTCCGGACCAAAAGGGATATTTCTATAATCCGGGGTTCCCCCCCCCTTTGCCGCATTGGGATAAACAATCAGTGCTGCAGTTTCGGATGCATGGTATGTAGGTAATTCTATTTTTATTGTTTTATCGTATTTATTATCACTCTTACCAAAATTTTCCTTCCACGAAACCGTACATAGTTTGTCATTATCATCTACGTTGTAACGGGTTCGCTTTATTAGTGACGAGATAGATTCAATGTCAATATCGGTATCTACGCTTTGAACAATGAATTCACTTCTTAATTCGATACGGTCAACTCCTTTTGGTACTAAAAGATATACGGAGCAATCACGAGCCCCCGGCTCAAGAAAGGCTTGGATCGAAGCGTCTCTCGGTGGAGCAGCAGATGAGATTAGCTCCCACAGCCATTTTGCTCTGCTGTTATTACGAAGTTGCAAATTACTTGGGTAAAAGTTCCAGCCAAACTCTCGTCGTCTCGCATCGGCATAACTGGCACTTTTATTGATCCGGACAAGAAAGTTTTTTCGTATTTCCTGCATTTTATTTTCCGATGCTCTAAGATTTGCAGCCAGTTTCGACGATGGATGCATAGCAGATACCTGGGCAATAAACATGGTTAATACTTTATCCATATATAATTGATCTTCTATGTCATAGGACCGGGAAGGATGCAATTTAAGTATTTTTACCTTATCAAGCAACGTATTATCATTGGGGTCTTCCTCTGGTGAAGCGCCCGTTATTGTTACTCGTAAGCCTGCCATTAAATTGGGAATGTTGCCCGGATCAATGTGCGCCTGAAACACCAACAAGATCAGGCGATATTTCACTGGCGATTCTATTTCTTCTTTGGGTTTATGTTTAGTGGTACCTTTACACTGCGATTTTTTTATGTAATCAGTGATACTTTTAAGTTGCGCATATTTTTTATTATTTGGATCACGCACCGTATCTTCTATTAAAAGTGCTTTGTAAAGATGCTCCTGCGCATAGGCACGACTGTCTCCCCCCAATAGGGTTTTTAACATATACGCATTCGAGAAATTGTTAACACGATCGAGGCGATCGGTAATACTGTCATTGGCCTGCATGATGTCGGGCCTCAGGAGACCCAAGGGACCGGAAGATTTTGCAATAGCGGCCAATGCTACGCTTTTTTTTCTATTTTCATCAGCTATCGCATCGTCTAATGCTTTCTTTTCGTTTTTTGAACCATCGGTAATGGCATTTTCCGTCTCGCTTTTAAATATTGTTAGAACACTATCTTTGGCTTCCAATGCTTTTTTATGATCTGTTTCCGCTGCCTCGTGAGCTTTCACTAATCCATTAAAATCAGTAAATTCCTGTTTTTTTGCTAGATACGCTTTATTGCTTTTTATATATTTATTTTCCGCTATAACCTTTAACCTATTTGTATCATCTACCCTAAATCTTGAATCTATCTCGGCTTTCCTTGCCTTTTTCGCTGCCTCAAATCTTTCATCATAAATATTTTTTTTATTTATTTCTTCATTAGTGCCTATTGCTTTTTCATAATCTTTTTTTTCTTGCTCTGCAAGGGCCTCTTCATGATTTGCAGTCGCGACTTCGCCAGCATGTTCTGCAAAAGCATTGTTATATTCGTCAATGGCTTCTTCTTGTGCTTTTTTCCGTTTACCATTTTCTTTTTCGGCTTCGTTCGTCTCTGTTTTTAGCGATTCAAGCTTCCAGGTTGGATTTCTAGCCCCACTTGCTTCATCTAATAAATTTTTAGAGTTCTTTACTATTTTACCTTTAGCATCGACTTTTCCTTGCTCCTCTTTTTCTTTTTCCTTTCGTAATGTATTTCGCGCTTCTCGAAGTGCTATTATTTTATTTTCCAAATCTTTCTCGGCTTTATTCCTGGCGTCTTTAGCCGTTTTTGCATCGGCGGCGGCTTTTTGGACATTTGAATCGCTGGAATACATGGCCGCAAATGCGATTCTGTCATTTTCAGGTAAGTCAGGAATTTTATTAGTACCCGGTTGCATACTCAAACCTATACTAAACATTGTCTCATAAACTCGAAGCATGTCTGAGAAACGTTGTTTCTGGTCAAGCATGTCGTCCATTCGCAACTTTTCATTGTTGTAATCTTTAACAGGCATCTTAAAATGACGATCTAAATCACTTGCTCTGCTATACATACTGTATTCTTTATTATCGTTTTTATTCTTGTACAATTTTTGTTTCTCCTCCAGACGTGCCTCATGTCGCCGTTCGTCACGTTGTTTCGCTGCATAAATATGCAAAGAAGTATACACGGCCGGGTCCCCCATACTCACTATTGGCTTCTGCTGGTTACAACCGGAAATTAATAGAATGCTAACTAATACTAGATACATGATACCATAACTTGACTTCACCATAATAATCTCCTTCATTAGCGATTATAAAAGTCTCAATGAACGGTAGGGATCTCTGTTAGTAAGGCACTCAATCGAACCTAATTTCTTCGTTATTATGCCTATGAAAGCAAACATAAAATCCCTATTGATATCACCAGGAGCTATTCCCGCCCCATGTGTGAATCAATGGTAACGCGTTGAAGAAGAAAAGTAAAGCCCGATGTCCTATTAAATTTGTATTTGAAATCTGCGAAATCTGGGCGAAATCTGGGGACACCCTACTTATTTACGCTTCTTCTTATGCTTTCGGCCGAGTGTTTTTGTGTGTAATACTATTGGTATTACTTCGTCTCGCTCTGAATGAATAATAATCTGGCTAATGCTTTGCCTTTTTCCGTCTTAAAAACACGTGCCAAAACTCGTTCGATCTTCTCCTTATCCAGGTCACCATGCTCCTCATTCAGGTTTACAATCCGGTCGGCATCCCAGACGATCCGGAATGCCGTCGTATCTAACTCTCTATCGCTATGATGGTTAGCAATGATTTTGCCAATGTACTCGATCTTGTCGGCGTCGATATCGTATTTCCGTAAGATTTGTTCAGCAATTGGAGGTCCCTCCATCTCCTGGTATTTACCGGCTGAAGAGCCGTGTTTACGCTGGGCTTCCCGGATGCCAATATCGTGCAAAATGGCTGCCGCTTTGACTACCAGGGGATCGCCGCCCTCAACGGCCTGGATCTGCTCGGCATAATCCAATACCGCCAGAGCATGCTCGATACGCTTGGTGTCGCTTTGGAAAACTTCTTTCATCTCCTCGATGAGTTTATCGCAGAGGATGCTGTCATTCTTATCCAGTACCACTCCCAGGCACTGCTCGGCGTACTGGCACCACTGGGCACAGCCCAGGTCAATCTTCGGATTGATCACTTCCTCCTTACACGACGGGCACTTCATCCGGGGTTCATCTTTCCAGAACTCTATGCTATTACCGCACTTAGGGCAATTTTCCTCAAGGATATCTTCCGGTTTCCAAAACCGCTGATCCTGGCCGGGACACTTCATCTTGTATTTCCTACTATTTAGCTAGGATTGCCATATTGTAACTTATCATCGCGATTATCAATGATAAAAAACAGTGATTACAATTTATTATAGCCCAAGATTTTGTGAAAGTTGGACTCGGAGGGAAAAATCTACGTAATTCCTTAATTAACAATATGATACGAATTGACAACCATCACACGAATTCCAGTTCGAACTGGTAAACGCCTTCGGCCATTCGGCTTTGGACTTTGCAGCCGCTGTGATTGAACACGGTCAACATGGAAAGGTTGTTCGGCAGTACCTCTGCTGTGAAGCCGGCGATACCATTGCTTTTGGCGATGGTAACGAGATATTTCAGCATAAAAGTTCCAATTCCCTGGTTTTGCCACTGATCGCGAACGGTAAATGCCACCTCCGCACGATTCGTACGCGGATCGAGATAATAACGGCCAATCGCGATGATTTCTTCGCCATGAGCCTCCGGCAACGTACCGACAATCGCCATTTCACTGCGGTAATCAATATAAACAAAATTTTGTATCTGTCGCTGGGGGACGCGAGTAATTTTCGTCATAAACCGATAGTACAGGCTTTCTTCGGAGAGGGAATGGAACAGATCCCGCATCGGCTTTTCATCGGTAGGATGCATCGGACGAAAGAGTATCTGTGTACCGTTATCCAGTAAGAAGGTGGTTTTAATCCGTTGGGGGCCTACCAGGACTTTGCCTTCCGCAAACGCCAAATCGGAGCTGATATAGTTTCCCTTGATAGCTTCCTCAAGCA
>Ga0114922_10003850_pt1 | contig 13960 bp, 11 predicted proteins | sample AartaG_FD_100975 | JGI IMG/M metagenome (GOLD analysis project Ga0114922, IMG submission 100975) | Deep subsurface microbial communities from Aarhus Bay to uncover new lineages of life (NeLLi) - Aarhus_00045 metaG | ecosystem: Environmental > Aquatic > Marine > Oceanic > Sediment | place...
TAGACTCCCGTGGCAATCGCGCCCTCAGTTGCCAGGAGCCCGGCTTTTACACCTGATCTGAATCTATCGCGGATAAAAGAGGCGGTTTCCTGGATCATATCCACAAGTTTTATCCCCAGGCCTCGCTCCTGGATTCTCTCTCTCAGCGGGCCGATTATCTTGTTGCTGTGGGCCGTGTTGCAAGCAATCGCCGCCAGGGTAGCCCCGGCTGCGTTAAGCGCGCAAAGTGCCTCGAATAAGCCATCAGCAGGATTTTTATCCTTGCCTCCCAGCAGGTATTCAGTCCTGTCCGTTACTCGTTTTCCAGCAGAGAACAGCAGAACCTCAAGATGGTCCTGGTCTGTGCCGTTGGTGAGAGTGCTGTCGAATATTTTCCGGTTCAGGTCCAGCCCGGCGTATGGCCCGACACCGCCGACTATACCGATAATCGGTGTTTCCATTTAAGAGGCTCTTCGTTAAATTTAACAGCCAGTTGCGCTTATCGCGGCCTGCCGCGACCTTAGAGGTGCAATTCCAGGATATCACCATCCGAAAGCGGTTCATCGCGGTTAACCATCTGACCGTCATACTTGCTCTGGCTCCAGATACGCGCATACTTGAATTTCCCGGCCAACTCCCTGTGCACCGCCTCGGCGAAATCACTCACCGTGCTTCCTGCTGGCAAAACATAAGGTTCTTCCAGATCCGCCTTGCGTCCCGGAGTTTTCGAGTAAACCCGGATTACATTCAGCACGCCGAATAATTCATCTCTTAGTGTTTCAGCCTCCCTGCCTGTTGCAGCGGAAACCGGGAACACCGGCAACTCGACCTCGATAAGCTGCCGGAAGACCTCGTAGTTCTCCTCTGAGGCCTCATCATCCACTTTGTTGCAGGCCACGATCATCGGCCTGTAAAGGGCTGCGGGCACCCTTTCCTTCTCGGGGATTTCCTCGGTCCTTCCTGGCAGAAGGCGGCGGTTTTCAATATGCTTCAGAGTGAATTCGAGCTGTGCCAGTGGATCGGCGCTGATATCGACCACCAGCAGGATTGCTTCAGCGGCTTTAAGCAAGTCCATCACCCAGTGTTCCTCGTGTTCCTCAGAGACGGGCGGCAAGTCTATCAACTGAATCTTGATATCCTTGTACGGCATCATCGCTGCCTGGGGTACCCTGGTAGTAAATGGATAGGCTGCGATTTCGGGTTCGGCATTGGTGAGAGCTTTAACTATCGAGGATTTGCCGGTGTTCGGCATCCCGGCCAGGACCACCTGCCCTGCGCCTTCCTTCCTGATCTTGAAAGAGTGCCCTTTGCGGGTTTTCGCCGTATCCTTTTTCTCCTGCTCACGGAGCTTGGAAAGCCTTTTTCGCAAGTCGCCCTGAAGATGGTCTGTGCCCTTGTGCTTGGGGATTACTCTAAGCATTTCCTCCAGGCAATGAATCTTTTCCTCTATTGTCCTGGCTTCCTTGAAAGCCTGTTCGGCAGCCAGGTACTGGGGAGTCAGGTTGGCCGGCATTACGTCTTTCCCCTGGTTTCAGGCCTCTTTCGGGCCATATCCGATGGAAAACATTCTCTCCAAATCATGCTTGGAGTAGACCTTGAAGGCAAACATTGTTTCCGAGGTCTTTATGCCACCGATTGTAAGCAGATGGCCGGTGACGATATCCGCCAGGTGTTCATTATCCTTGGCCCGGATGACTGCGATCAGGTCGAACCTGCCGCTGACTGAATACACCTCAGAAATACCGTCAATCTCGGTGATTTCTTCCGCAACGGAATTGATTTTATCGCGTTCCACAGTCAAAAACACAAAACCGGTGACCATTTTGTCTCTCCTTTGAAACGGACAATCGGGCTTCTGATTTGAAAAAATGTTCTTTTGCCTAGTGCAAAATCATTGGAAATTCATCCTTCCTGGAGCTTCAGGGCGCGCGCCTCCAGTCTTTCCAAGACATGCGGTTCTATCCCGAAGCTTCCAGGCTTCCGGCCTTTCTCTATGGATTCGAAAAAGCGTCCGTGGTAGTCCGAGCCGCCGGTGGGTATGAGATCGAACTCCAGGCAAGTCTCATGAAGGAGTCTACGGGCGCGGGAGCCATGCTTGGGCGTGATTACCTCAAGCCCTACAATCCCCTCCCTTTTCAGCCTCTGCACCTCCTCCCGGTCGATATCCGAACACCCCTGCAATGGGTGTGCCCAGACCGGAACACCCCCTGCGGAGAGGATCAGACTGATCGCGCCTGCGGCATCTATGAAAAGCCCTTTGCGGGCGAATTCGGTGAAAAAGTTCACCAGGTAATCCGGATCACCGAAAAAGCTCACCGCCGCGGGGCTGTCGAAATCCGGTTCCGGGAGAATCCCCTTAACGTACATTATATCGAGAAGGTGGGATATATTCGCAATGCCCTCCCCGGTGCGCCAGGCAAGCTCCTGTTCGGTAACTCTCAGGCCCCTGCCACGGAGTCTCTCCAATATCTTGCACATGAAAGCCCAGGATTGTTTCTTCAAGCTTGAAAGATACTCGTAAAGCTCGCTTTCTACCGGCTGAATGAAATAGCCCAGAATATGATAGCCTTCCACTGTGGTCAGTTCCACACCGGGAATAACCCTGAGGCCGAACTTTTCACCGGCTTTCACACCGGCGATATTCGAGGCAGTGTTGTCATGGTCGGTAATGGCGATGGCTTCTAAACCGAGAGAGACCGCCAGCCGGACAATCTCTCCGGGCCGATATCCACCGTCCGAGGCGGTTGTATGTACGTGCAAATCGCAAAGATATTTCGGCGCATTCACAGCGGGTGATTTCCTTTGAAAGTTAGAGAGATTTTTGTTATTATATGGCCCGTTAACTGCAGTGTCAACAATGGTGGATTACCCTTTGTCGAGAATCTGCCCATAAGCGCAACTTATATATAATTCACCCGTTTTTCGATCAGAAAGATCTGGCAGATTCTCGGCCAATTGCCTGCTTCGTGCAGGTTAAAACCTGTTCCCCGGCTGATTAAAGATGGAAAACCGTTTCAAGGAAAAACTGACCCAGACTGAGGACTTTGTCATCTCCGTTGAGCTTGTCCCCACCCGTGGCTTTATACGTAAGGATTTCGAGGAACTTATCGCCTTTACCGAGGCAGCGGTGGAATACGGCAAAATCGACGTGTTGAGCCTGACCGACAACCCCGGCGGCAACCCGCGCCTGGCTCCCGACATGCTCGGCCTTGACATTCTCAAAAAGGGGATGAGCCCCCTGGTTCACCTGAGCTGCAAGGACCACAACCGCAACGGACTGGAAAGCCGGGCCTTCCAACTCAACCGCATGGGAGTGGAAAACGTGCTGGCTCTCACCGGCGACTACCCGGTGGACGGCTACCAGGGCGTAGCCAAGCCCTCATTCGACCTGGACTCGGTCGGCATGGTCAGGATGCTTACCGAGATGAACAAGGGGCTGAAAGTACCCCTGCCCAAACCGGGAAAATTCCAGGACCTGGATGCGACAAACTTTTTTATCGGCGCCTGTGTAAGCCCGTTCAAAAGGCACCGCAGCGAACTTCTGGGACAGTATATCAAGCTGGAAAAAAAGATAGAAAACGGAGCAAAATTCATCATTACCCAGCTCGGCTACGACATGCGCAAGTTCGACGAGCTGCTTGGCTACATGAAGGCAAACAACCTTGATTTGCCAGTGCTGGGCAATGTCTATGTGCTGCACTGCTTCGTTTCCCGGATCATGAACCAGAACGGATTGCCCGGCTGTGTGGTCACCGACGAGCTTCTGGAGTTTGTCAAAAAGCATGGGAAAGCCGACGACAAGGGCAAGGCCGCATTCCTCGAGTTCGCCGCCAAACAGGTGGCTGTACTTCGCGGGCTCGGCTTCCGGGGCGTACATCTCGGCGGTTTCAATCTGAGTTTCGAGGACAAGCGAAAAATAATCGACACCTCCGAGCAAATAGCCGGTGACTGGCGTTCGTTCGTAAAAGAGATCCACTATCCGCAAACCGGTGAGTTCTTTTATTTCAGACCCGATCCCGAGACAGGGCTGAATACTGACGAGCCTGCCGAATCCGGCACCGGAGACCGCCAGATGGGGTCGAGAATCAATTACGGGATAATGAAATTAATCCACGCCCGGTTTTTCACACCTGATACAGCCGGTTTCAAGCTGGCCAAAGGGGTATGCAGCCGCTTGGACAAATCTCCGGCTGCAAGCCATGTATTCGAAAAACTGGAGCATGCTATCAAATGGCTGACCAACAACTGCCAGGGCTGCGGAGACTGCTCTCTGGCCGAGCTGGCCTTTCTCTGCCCTGAGGCCGACTGTCCCAAGGGCATGCGCAACGGCCCATGCGGCGGCTCTTTCGACGGGATCTGCGAACTGCAGGACCGGGAATGCCTCTGGATGAAAGTGATAAACAGGCTGGACAAGGACGGGGAACTGGAAAAGCTAAAAACTTCAGAGCCGATCTACTTCGATGCTTCGCTTCAAGACACCTCATCCTGGATCAATTTCTACCTGGGGCGGGACCATGTAAAAACAGGCGCTGAGGAGAAAAAGGAGAAGAAAGATTAGGATTACACATCCCTAAAGTCTATCTTGTGGAGAACGAGAAAAGGCAGCAGGCCGCACAGGCTGGAAATGATAAACAGATTGGTTATCCCCATCGTTTCCATCACATACGCGCCGATCAAAAAGCTGGAATTGTACATCAGGTTCTTGATCGAGATAGCGAAAGCGAATGCGAATGTTTCTATTCCTTTTATTTTGCACATGGCTACAGCCACAGTGAGCAGAGCGATACCGCTATAAGCATTGAAAAACCCGGCCCAGAAATAAATCAGTGCGCCGTTCCAGCGGGCCATCCCCAGGCATGAGATCTCCGCCAGGCACCAGCCAAAGAGCGAGATAACTAACAGGGTTTTAACCGAGAGTTTGAGCCTGAGAAGCGGGAAAGTAAGTATCCCGGCTACAATCCCGGCGTATGACCAGAAATATATTCCGCCCAGGAAATCCACTCCGAAACGATCCGCTATGATCGGCTCGAAATAGGTCGCGGTGTCCGCTCCGAGGGTATAAAGAAAAAGCAGCAACAGGAGGAAACCGAAACCGGGATGGGCAAGCTGGCCGAACTTTTCTTTCATCGTGAGCTTTTCTTCTCCCTGCCCTGCTGACTCCTCTTTCTCCCGTTCTGATAAATCTCCCCGCCCGTTCTGTTCATGATAAATCATCACAGGGATCAGAACCAGCAGGGAAATTACTGAAAACAGGTAGTAAATCTGAATATAAGCCACAGCGTTATCGCCGGCGCCAATCCAGTTTCCAGCCAAGGGGTAGCAAATCATCGCCCCGCCGAAACGGCAGCCGTAAACCAGGCTCTGAATAAAACTTCTGTTTTTGGCGTTGCTGGCGATTACTATCATTCCGTCGATCAGCACGTCCAGACAGGCGATGGCAATTACCTTGAGGCTCACGCCTAGTGTCATCATTGCCGCTGTCTCGGCATCAGCGATCACCAGCCAGCCCGCGGTTGAACAAACGAGGCCGAATATCATGACCCAGCGCCTGTTGAACCTGGTCCAGAAATCGGCGATAAAACCGATCAGGGGTTTGAGGAAAACAAACCAGAGGCCGCCCAGGAAAAGAATCTGGCCTATCTGGATCGGCTGGAAAGAGAGAATATTTCTCAGGTAAACATTGAGGAAAGAGACTTCGGTGACACCTTGAAGAAGGTATATGGAGGCGAAAAGAATATACAGTCGTACCATGGGCAATAAAAGCCTGCTCAAATGATTACACCGCGTTCGCTGCGCGCGATAAAATCGCAGAAATGTTTGATTTCCGGCAGTTGCTTGAGCTCGGCGCGGGCGTGCTCCAGGGCCTGTGAAATGTTGTACTGGCTGCGGAAGAAAATTTTGTAGGCCCTTTTGAGCTCCTGGCGGACTTCCTCGGAAAAACCCTTTCGCTGAAGGCCCACGGTGTTAAGGCCGTTAAGCATGATCGGGTTGCCCACCGCCATCACGAAAGGCGGCACATCCTTGGGTACCCGGCTTCTCCCGCCGATAAAGCTGTACCTCCCTACCTGAACGAACTGGTGGATGGCGGTAATCCCGCTGATCGTGGCGTGGTCCTCGATAGTGACATGCCCTGCCATATTTACTACATTGGAAAGGATCACGTTGTTGCCCACCACGCAGTCATGGGCCACATGGGTGTAAGCCATCAGGAAGCAATCATCACCCACTTTGGTTGTGCCGCCCTCAGTTGTGGCGCGGTTGAGCGTGGCAAACTCGCGGATCATCGTCCTGTCGCCGATCTCCAGGTATGTGGCCCGGCCGGTATACTTGAGATCCTGGCTGTCCGTGCCCAAAGAGGCGCCTTTCCAGATTTTACAGTCGTAACCGATTGTGGTGTTTTTATGGATATAAACGTGGGGAGCGATTTGGCTACCAGAGCGGATTTTAACTTTGGGACCAATTACGGTATAGGGGCCAATTTCTACATCCTCATCGATTTCCGCGGATCTATCGATAATCGCACTAGGGTGGATTGCCAATTTGAACAACCTCTTTATCCGGGAGGCAGACAGTGCTTTTCAATCCATACGCTAAACAAACAGATCCCGGATTTTCATATACTTAATGTTTTCAAAAGGTAAGATTCCCGGCTGCTTTAAACGCCTTGTTTCGGCAGGCGGTCTCTGTCTACAATCATCGCAGTCATTTCGGCTTCAGCCACAAGATTTTCACCGACATAACTGCGGCCTTTTATTTTACAGATATTGTGCCTGAACTTGATCATTTCCAGTACCATCCGGAGCTGGTCTCCAGGAAAAACCGGCTTGCGGAACTTTATTTTGTTCAGGCTCATGAAATACACCACTTTGTTTTCGGTCTCAGGTACGCTGTTCATCAACAGCAGGCCCCCGGTTTGGCCCATTGCCTCAACGATCAGCACCCCTGGCATTATCGGGTGGCCGGGGAAATGACCCTGGAAAAAGTGTTCGTTTATGGAAACGTTCTTGATCCCCACCACTCTTTTTTCCGCCTCGAACTCGATGATCCGGTCAACCATAAGGAATGGGTAACGGTGAGGCATCTTGTCCATTATCTGATTTACACCCATCACCATTTGCCGCGGTGTAACTACCGGGATCGCCTCCCTTCGCCTGGTGGGGATTCCCGGTCCGACAAGGCCTCCCCGGTTCTCCAGGTGCTTGCGTATCTTGCGCACCAGGTTGATATTCGACGGGTGGCCGCTTTTGAACGAAATGATGTGCGCTCTCATCGGCATGCCAAGCAGCTGTATGTCGCCTAGCAAGTCAAGTATCTTGTGGCGCACCGGTTCCTTGTTCGAACGCAGGGGACCGGAATTGAGGATCTTGCCTTCACCGAAAACAACAGCGTTCTCAAGGCTGCCGCCTTTTATCAACCCGGACTTTTTCAAGTCCTCCACCTCGTCTAGAAAGGCGAATGTCCGCGCCTCAGCGATCAGCTTGCGGAAATTTTCCGCGTTGATGTCAATAGACTCGAACTGACAGCCGACCAGTGGGTTCTGATACTCGATGTGGAAACTGATCTTCAGATTGTCGTTGGGAAGAACCAGGAAATGAACCCCATTCTCCTCGTAGGAAAGGGGTTCGGTCAGGACAGCCTCTTCTCTTTCAGCGTTTTGTTCCTTGATACCGGCTTCCTCGATCGCCTTGACAAAGAAATTCGAACTCCCGTCGCAGGCCGGTATCTCGTCACCTTCCATTTCAATGATTACATTATCGATCCCTGTTCCGGCAAGCGCTGCCAGAAGGTGCTCCACGGTATGAATCCTGACTCCATCCTTGCCAATAGTCGTTCCCCGTATGACACTATCCACATAGTCCACGATTGCCGGAATACGGGGGCGCGACTCGATATCGACTCGCTCGAAGATAACGCCGGTATTCTCTGGAGCCGGTTTAAACGTTATTTTTGAAGTTTCCCCGGTGTGAAGGCCGATCCCCGAACACGACACGGGCCGGGTAATGGTTCTTTGCTTCATAAGATTCTCCGAGCCTTTTCACCGCGCTCCCATGATCTGACAAATAATATCAAACTTTCCTCATAACAATCAGCGGCGGTTAAAAAAGCTGTACAAAGTAAGTTCAAATTCAGAAACCGAACATACCCGATCACTGCTCTCGTCCCTGACTACCACGAACGGCTGGTCCGGCTATTTTTTTCTTCAAGTTTATTTACTCTGTTCAGCAGGTCTTTGATCTGCTGGATAACTTTAGGCAATCGGGAGAGCAAGGCCTGTGATCTCAGTGCCTCACCGTGCGGACGAGCGGGATAACCGGAAATTTCCATTCCTTCCGGTACTGATTTAGTTACACCGGCCTGGGCCCCGACTTTAACTCTGTCACCGATCCGCAGGTGACCGCCTATTCCGGCTTGTCCGGCCAGGACCACCGATTTGCCGATCTTGGTCGAACCCGAGATTCCAACCTGGGCGACAACGAGAGAATTATCGCCTATTTCCACATTGTGCGCAAGATGAACCAGATTGTCGCATTTCACGCCGTTACCGATGCATGTCGGTGAAAGAGTGCCGCGGTCTATCGTGCAATTTGCTCCGATCTCAACATCGTCGCCGATAATCAGGCCGCTCACCTGAGGGATTTTCTGCTGTATGCCCTTGTTGTCGCAGACAAACCCGAAACCATCGCTACCCAGCACGCACCCGCTTTGAAACAGACATCTCTTGCCGATAACAACATCATCGAGGACAATCACTCCGGGCATCACGCGGGTGTTATCGCCAATTACAACGCGCTCACCCACATATGACCTTGCCTGAAGAATCACGTCGTTGCCTATCTTGCTGCCGGTATCCACCACCACAAGAGCACCGATATAAACCCTTTCCCCGATTTCAGCGGTAGGATCGATAACCGCTGTGGGATGGATACCCGGGGTAAAATTATTGTTCTGGGGATAGAACAGTTCCACTGTCATTAGAAAGCTCAGGTAGGGATTCTCCACAACAAGGTAGTTCTTGTCATCCGGAATAACTCCGTTGTCCTCGCCGACAATCACCGCGGTGGCTTTGGTTGAGGCAATCCGGTTAAGGTATCTGCGGTTTGCCACGAAAGATATATCGCCATCCTTCGCCTCTTCCAAACCGGCGACACCGGTGATAATAACGTTCGAGTCTCCCTTAACCCGGCCATTAATTTTTTTGGCAATTTCTCCTAATGTGAATTTCGGCAACTTTTTACCCCTGGAAGTTATCGCGTTCCGGGTTGCTCGATATTGAGCGCTTCCATTACTTGTTCGGTATAATTGTAATCCTGATCAATGTAAAGCAGCACTGAAGAATCGAAAACAAAAGAAACCCCAGCCGTTTGGCTCACATCGGAAACCGACCGGCTGATTTTTTCAAGTATCGATTGGCTCAGTTCAGCGTTTCGCCGGTTCAGGATTCCGTTTTTGCCGTATATCCTGTGATATAAGGCTACGATTTCCTTTTTCGAGTTCTCCAGTTTTCGCTCGAGCCTGTCAAGCTTTGCGAGCAGTTCCAGAGTATCCGGAGGAGCCTCGGCAGCCTGATCAGCAGCAGTCTTACTGTCGTCGGCCTTAGCTGGAGAACCGGAACTGTCTGTTTGCGCTGAGGGATTCGCTGTGGAAGCCGAGCTGCTTGACTGCGTTTCTGTTTCAGCAGCCCTGGTTTGGCCCTCTCTTGCTTTTTCGAGATCTGTTTGCAAAGCCTTTACCGAGTCCAGGCAAACTCTCAGCAATTGCCGGCGGTCAGTAAAACGCTGTTCCCAGAGAGCAGTCTCCTGGTCAAGGATTTTCTGAACCTCTGCCCGAGCCGGGAGTTTCTCTAGAATCGTCCTATCGTCGACAAAGCCTAATTTCAACTCCTGCGCCCGGGCGGAAACTGAAATTAATAATATAAATGTTAAAAATACTAAACTTTTATTCATAAGGAAAGTATTTTTTACAGTAAATTACCTTCTTGGTCCGCCAGAGCTTCTGGAACCGGACGGGGATACCTCCACCCCGGCCTTGAGGATTTTCAGCACTTCCTCGGTCAGATCGAACTCCTGTTTGGCAAAGAGCAGGCCCTGAGCGTTGAAAACCATCGAATAACCCTCGCGCTCACCCAGAATCTCGATCGCCCGGTTTATCTTATCATAGGCTGGGTTAAGAAGTTCCAGCCTGCGCTGTTCGGCCTTTCCACCCTGTGCAAAAACATCCTGGTAAAACTTGACAGCCTCCTGGCGTTTTTCCAGGATTTTTTCCTGTTCCTCCTGTTTCCTTTCCGGGCTGTAGAGCATCGCCCTCTGCTCAAATTCCTGCATCATGGATTGAATTTCCGACTCGTATTCGCTCAACTGCATCTGCCAGCTTTCCAGCTCTTTCTCGAAAGTTTTAAGCGCATCCTCCCACTCAGGGAAATCCTGCATCACGCGTTCAACCTGCACAAACCCGATTTTGACCTGCTGCGCTGCCAGAGTCGATGCAAAACCAAGTGCAGCCGACATTAGAATAATCAAGATCCTCAAAGTGGTACCTCCTTCAATTGAAGTTTGCTATCGTGTTTTGTATCAGCCTGATCCAAATCAGCTATAATTTGTTCAAACGAGTTTAAATATTCAATCTTTTTGATCAATAAAACCTGCCAAAGCGGAAATGTGGCACCCACTTGCCTTTGGTCTTCCGTCCCATGTGGTCGGTCTGGTCGAAACCATAGCCAATTTCCAGGCCCAGCGGCCCCATCGGGGTTTCGAGCCTCACTCCGAAGCCCACGCTGCGGTGAAGTTTGCTGAGGTTCACATCTCTCAGGTCATCCCAGACATTTCCGGCCTCGGCGAAAAGGACTCCATACACCTGATCTGTAAACTTTATTTCCTCCTCCGCAGTGACTATAAAAAACGTTTTACCCCGTTTGTAGTATACGCCGTCAACACCTATGGTACGGTCATCGTAGCCTCGCAGATGAATATCAGTATCCCTGCCGTAGCCGGTGCCGCCAAGGATGTACATCTCGCGCCAGTCGAGCAGCGGGCTCCTGGAGCCGCCGAAACTGCTCACCATGCCTCCCCTGGCTTTCAGCCCCAGCACCAGATTGGGCAGCACGGTGGGATTGTACCAGCTGGATTCGAACTCGTATTTCTGAAACCCGATATTTCCACCGAAAGGCCCGCCACTGTATTCCGCAGTGAGCGAATTTATCGTACCGCTCTGTGGATGCTGAAGGTTGAACCGGGTATCGCGGGAAATTGTAAAGGTAATTTTGCTCGAGGTCTGCGGATAGTCTTTGATATTGGCTCCAGTGTAGAGTCGAACAAGCGAGCTGTCGCCCCTGATATCGATCGACTGAAGCGAATAGCCCACATAAAACCTGGTATAAGCGATCCGGGGTACAGGAAAACCGAAGCGGGTGTAAAAGCCCTTGTAACGGTCCTCGAAAGGATCATTGCGCAGGCGGCGGCGCATGTTGAATATCCCGATACTCATTGATACTGGAGTTCCAATGAAGTAGGGATCACTGTAACTTAAATCGATATTGTTCATCCGGGTGCCGAACTCAAGGCGCAACTGAACGGATTTGCCCCTGCCGAAAAGGTTGGACTGGATGAGATCGAGAAACCCGGTCATGCCGTAGCCGCCGCCGAAACCCGCGCCGAAATTTGCGCTTCCTGTTTGCTTTTCCTTGACCTTGAATATCAAGTCCACCTCACTTCCCTCTGCCACAGGTCGAGGCTCGATACCGATATCCTGCTCGAAAAATCCCGAGTTGACCAGGCTCTGGTAGCTCATCTTGACCAGCGGCTGGCGGTAGAGGTCGCCGGGGTAAAGGTTGATCCTGCGGCGAATGACATCCTCGAAAGTTTTTTCGTTGCCCTGGATGATGATTTTCCGCACGGTTGCGGGCTCGCCCTCCTGGATGAGGAGGTTGATATTGATCAGGCTGTCCTCGAACTCCTGCATCGGCTGGGGCTGAGCGTAGATATAGCCTTCATCCCCGTAAAGCTCATTTATTTTCTGCATGCTCTCTTCGAGCTTTTCCTGGTTGAAAACCGTATTTTCCTCCAGAGTGAACACTCCGAGCACCACATCGTCCGGGAAGTGAGAGTTTCCGGTGACCGAGATATTGCCTACATAGAACCTGCTGCCCTCATCCACTGCGATTCGGATTTTCACGTCACGGCTGTTCTCCTTGAACTCGATATTATGATTGAGGACCTGAAAATTCACGAACCCGTTTTTGTAGTAAAATTCTGGGAGTTTCTCGGTGAGATCCTTCTGGAATTTTTCCTCGTCATAACCGCCCCGGCGCCAGAACTTGAGATAGCTTTTCTTTTTCGTGGACAGCACACCGCAAAGTTTCCCGTCGTCGAAAAACTCATTTCCTTCGAACTCGACCTTTCTGATCCGGATCTTGTTGCCCTCGTCGATCTGCAGAGTAATCTCTGTGCGTCCGGGTATCCCGGCATCCTTCACAATGGGTGTGATCTGCGTGTTATAAAAACCCTCTTTGCGGTAGAGCTCGACTATCTTGTTAATCGATTCCTGTACTCTGGAGGGGGAAAATAGGCCGCCGACACGAAGGATGATTTTCTCTTTGATCTCTTGTTCCTTGAGTTTCTTATTGCCCTGGATGGTCAGCTTGGAGATAATGGGGCTTTCTTCGATCCGAATAATGATTTTCAAGCCTCCGGGAACCTCTTCGGCAAGGATATCGATATCCGAATAGAGGCCGGTTTCCCAGAGATTTTTGATTGCTCTCTGAATCAGAAAGATCGAATAGTCATCTCCGACATTGATCTGGGCGGCCGAGAGGACCCTCCTGGTGGCAACCCGGGTGTTACCCTCGACCACAACGTCAACTACTTTCTGCCCATCTTGCTGCGCGGCCAGCCGAGATGGTGAGCCAGGCCCTTGAAGTGTGAAAAAGAGAGAGAAAGTGATAAGAAACAATCTCAAGGGCTTTCTGAACGATAATCTGCCGGGAATAACTGGCAATCTTCTTTTAACTCCTTTGAGCGGCCTATTTTACCAGACGGCCCCGATGCTCTTCACTATTAAGAAACCGAACATCAGGGCCAGAATTCATTCCAGGTAATTACTGCTACTTTCCGCAACCGGAAGCAGATGAAATTTCGACAATTCAGTTCTTGGAAGCTTTGGCTTTCTCTTTCGCTGGCTTCTTTTCGGCTACTTTGAATTCAAGCCCGTCACCTTTGGCAGAGACCTGAATCTTTTCTCCGGGCTTGAACTCGTTATTGAGGAATTTCTCCGAAAGAGAATCTTCGAGATACCGCTGTACTGCACGTTTCAGCGGGCGAGCCCCGTACTCCTGGCTGTATCCTTTCTCGGCCAGAAACTTCTTGGCCGACTTGTCGAGTTCGATCGAATAGTTCTTTTCCTCAAGCCGCGGCTGAAGTTCGGCAACAAAAATGTCCACGATCTCTATGATGTCATTCAGCGAAAGCGGATGGAAAACGATCGTTTCATCCACACGGTTGATAAATTCGGGATTGAACACCTTGTTCACTTCGCCTTTGATCTTTCCGGCAAGGCGCTCGTAATCGGATTCCAGATCATCCCTTTTGTGGAAACCCATCGAACCGCCCTTGATTTCCCGCGCTCCGATATTGCTTGTCATGATAACCACAGTGTTCTTGAAATTAATCTTACGCCCATAGTTATCAGTCAGGGTGCCATCATCAAGAATCTGCAGCAGGATGTTGAAAATTTCCGGGTGTGCCTTCTCGATTTCATCGAACAGAACCACCGAATAGGGTTTCTGGCGGACCTCCTTGGTGAGCGAACCGCTGTCCTCGTATCCTACATATCCCGGAGGTGCTCCGAGAAGACGGGAAACGGAGAACTTCTCCATGTACTCTGACATATCGACCTGGATCAGCGCATTCCTATCAGCGAACAGAAACTCGGCCAGCACCCGTGCGAGTTCGGTTTTCCCCACACCGGTGGGCCCGCAGAAAATGAACGA
>Ga0114922_10003851_pt1 | contig 13960 bp, 9 predicted proteins | sample AartaG_FD_100975 | JGI IMG/M metagenome (GOLD analysis project Ga0114922, IMG submission 100975) | Deep subsurface microbial communities from Aarhus Bay to uncover new lineages of life (NeLLi) - Aarhus_00045 metaG | ecosystem: Environmental > Aquatic > Marine > Oceanic > Sediment | place: Aarhus...
GCCGAGGAACTGGCCGTGCTGAACGAGCTGAGCCAGGCCCTCGCCGCCCGCCTCGATGTGGAGCAGGTGCTGGACGAGACCTACCGGGGCGCCTCCCGCCTGGTGGACACCACCAACTTCTACATCGCACTCTACGACTCAGACAAGGACGCGGTCACGTTCGCCCTCGACGTCACCGAGGGAAAGGTTCAGAAGCCCCACGCCACCCGGTGGACCGGCAAGGGCCTCACCGAGTACATCATCCACAACCAGCGGCCACTGCTCATTCAAGAGAATCTGCCCGAACAGATGGAGGAGTTGGGAATCGAACATATCGGGCGGAACGCGCTCTCCTGGTTGGGAGTGCCGATGCTCATCGGCGACCTGGTGCTGGGGGTCATGGCCGTCCAGAGTCACACCACCCCCGGTCTCTACGACGAGCACGACCAGAACCTACTGACTGCCATCGCCAGCCAGGCGGCCCTTGCCCTTCAGAACGCCTACCTGTTTGAGGAGACGCAGCGAAGGGCGACCCAGTTAGCCGCCGCCGCAGAGGTCGCGCGGGATGCCACCGCTATCCTGGACAGGGATCAGTTGTTGGACGAGACAGTGCACCTCATCTCCGAGCAGTTCGGTTTTTACCACGCTGGTGTTTTCCTCCTGGACGAACAGGAAGAATACGCCGTCCTGCAGGCCGCCTCCTCCGAGGGCGGACAGCGGATGTTGGAGCGAGGTCACAAACTGCCGGTCGGCAAGCTCGGTATCGTCGGTTACGTCGCCGACACAGGGGAGCCTCGCATCGCCCTGGACGTGGGTGAGGACGCCATGCACTTTGCTAACCCCGACCTCCCCGACACCCGCTCGGAGATGGGGTTGCCTCTGAAGGTACGGGAGCAGGTAATCGGGGTGTTAGACGTCCAGTCCACCTTGGAGTCCGCCTTCTCCGAGGAAGATGTGGCGGTTCTGCAGACGATGGCCGACCAATTGGCTACCGCCATCGCGAACGCCCGCCTGTTTCAGGATGCGGTGGAAACAGCCGAGCAACTGAAGGAGATGGGTCGGCTCAAGAGCCAGTTCCTGGCCAACATGTCCCACGAACTGCGCACGCCGCTCAACTCCATCATTGGCTTTTCCCGCGTCATCCTCAAGGGCATTGACGGTCCGCTCACCGATATGCAGCGTACCGACTTGCAGGCCGTCTACGATAGCGGGCAGCACCTGTTGAAGCTGATCAACGACATCCTGGACATATCGAAAGTCCAGGCTGGCAAGATGGAACTCTCCTTCGAAGACGCGGATCTGCGCGAGATCATCGAGGGCGCTATGACCACCGCCATCGCGCTGGTCAAGGACAAGCCGGTCGAGTTGCAGCAGTCCATAGCCCCGAACCTGCCAATCATACGCGCGGATCCACGCCGCATCCGCCAGGTGATCATCAATCTGCTCGGCAATGCCGCCAAGTTCACTGAGGAGGGCAACATTTGCGTGGAGGCCGCGGTTGCCCTCCCCCAAACAGGAGAGACTCCCACCGAAGTGATCATCTCGGTCGCCGACAGCGGCCTCGGCATCGCGGAGGAGAAGTTGGGAACCATTTTCGAGGAATTCACTCAAGTGGACGGCTCCAGCACGCGTCGCGCTGGAGGCACGGGGTTGGGCCTATCCATCAGTAGACACTTCGTGGAGTTGCACGGTGGCCGCATCTGGGTGGAGAGCACCCCTGACGCGGGTTCCACTTTCTACTTCGCGTTGCCTATCGCGGGCCCCCCGGAGCCGTCTGAGGAAGCAGATGCCGACCGCAGACGGTCGGCGGAAACAGAAGCAGCCGCCAACCGCAGACGGTCGGGTCAAAAACTGGTGCTCTGCGTGGACGACGACGAGGGCGTCATCACTATCTTCCGCCGTTACTTGAGCAAGCAGGGCTACCGGATCGTCGGCCTCTCCGACGGCACGGCCGTGCTGGAGAAAGCCCGACAGCTCAAACCCTTTGCCATCACCCTGGATGTGATGATGCCCGAAAAGGATGGCTGGCAAATCATCCAGGAACTAAAGAGCGACCCCGATACGCGCCATATCCCGGTCATCATGTGCACCATTGTGAGTGAGAAGGAACACGGCCTCAGCCTGGGCGCATCCGATTACCTGGTCAAACCGATCCTCGAGGAGGATCTGCTGGCCGCACTGGAACGGTTGGACCGGCAAGAAGACCACCACCGGGTACTGATAGTGGACGACCAGCCGGAGGATCGGGAGCTCCTGCGCCGGATGATCGAGAGCCAGGATGGGTACGAAGTCGTGGAAGCTGCCGGCGGTCAGGAGGCCATCACCCTGGTTCGGCAAGTACAGCCCAACATCATTATCCTGGATCTCATGATGCCAGATGTAGACGGCTTTGCCGTTCTGGAGTCAGTCAAGGCGGACAAGACCACTCGCTCCATTCCCATTATCGTCGTAACCGCCAAAGAGCTGACCCAGAAAGAGCGGGACATCCTCACCAGGCGAGTGGAGGCACTGCTGCAAAAAGGGCTCTTCGGGCAACAAGAGTTACTGGCAGACGTGGCAGCAGTACTGGCCGACCTGGTCGGCACGGGATCAAGCGGCCTAAAGGCTGCAAGGAAGGATCAGAAATGAACGAGCATAAGGAACGGGATAGACCTGCCGCGAGCCCTGCCGCGAGCCCTGCCGCGAGTACTCGCAGTGGTACTCGCAGTGGTACTCGCAGCGGGTTCACTCATCAAGTCTGGTTAGAGTGCGCGGCCTGTGGACACGGTACCCCGTTTGTCCGGCCGCTGAAGGCCTGCGAGCAGTGCGGCGGGGAGTGGCTCGACGCTCGCTACGACTACGAGGCCGTGCGGGAACGGTGGCCCGCTGCTCTACGCGAACGGCCTTTCGACATGTGGCGCTACCGGGAACTGCTCCCCCTCCAGGACGATATCCACAAGGTGACTATGGGCGAGGGTGGAACCCCGCTGCTCCACGCTACCAATCTGGGGCTGATGCTTGGTTGTCCGCACATTTACGTCAAGGACGAGCGTCAGGGGCCAACCGGCTCGTTCAAGGACCGGCAGGCATCACTGGCGATCTCGGTGATGAAGGAACATAACGTGACTGAAGCGGTCGTCGCCTCCACTGGCAACGTCGCCATCTCCTACTCGGCCTACTCCGCGCTGGCCGGCATCAAAATGTGGACATTTCTCACCAGCCTGGTGCCTCCTGAGAAGATGCGCGAGGTAGCACTCTATGGCAGCGAGGTGATCAAGGTGACCTCCACATACGACCACACCAAGAAAGTGGCAGCAGAGTTTGCAGCTCGTAAGGGCCTCTTCATCGACCGGGGTATCCGCGGTATCTCGGCCCGCGAGGCCATGAAAACCGTCGCCTTCGAGACCGCCGAACAACTTCCCATGCTGATTGGCGGGAGTGATACTCCCTGGCGCACACCCGACTGGTACATCCAGGCAGTCAGCGGTGGAATGGGATCGGTAGGTGTGTGGAAAGCGTACGAAGAAATGACGATACTGGAGCTGGTAGACCGCATGCCGCGCCTGGCCTGCATTCAGGCTGCCGGCTGCGCGCCGATGGTCAACTCCTTCAATAAAGGGCTGGAAGAGGCCGAGCCGGTTCTTAATCCACAGACGCTGGTCATCACTGTCGCTACTGGCACCCCTGGCCCTGCCTACAGCTACCTGGCCCGGGTTATACGGGAGCACGGCGGCGCCTTTGAGGCAGCGACCGACGAGGAGACCTTCCGCGCTATGCACGTGATGGCTAAATTGGACGGCATTTCGATGGAGGCAGCCGCAGCGATGGCCTTCGCCGGGTTGTTCAAGCTGTTAAGCAAAGGCATAATCCAGCGCGACGAGGTCATCGTCGTCAACTGCTCCGGCCACACCTTCCCGGTCGAAAAGCACCTTCTTGGAGATGAGTGGGCGCTGACGGTGGAAGTACCTGCAGAGGCGCCGATTCCAGAGGAGGGATTGCTGGGTTCGCTGGGACAGCTCGATGGGCGAGTGCAAAGTATCGCCATCATCGAGGACGATCCCCAGGCCACATTATTGCTGCGCCGTATCCTGCAGACACGGGGTGAATATCGGATTTTCGAGGCCCACGACGGAGCCGAAGGCCTCGAGATGGTGTGCCGCGAGCGGCCCGACCTCATTCTGCTGGACCTGATGATGCCAGGTATGGATGGCTTTGCGGTGCTGGAAGCCCTCAAGGCCAACGAGGCGTTGAGCAGTATACCGGTGATTGTCATCACGGCCAAGGAACTGACACTCGCTGAGCGGCAGCGTCTCAGCGGCCGGATTGATAAGTTGATGCAGAAGGGCTCCTTCACCGACGAAGAACTACTGGCAGAGATTCTGAAGCGGGCAGCGTAGACCCACTCGCTCTTAGATTGGACAGATGGACAACGATACGAATAGCCTTAAGGCCACAAGGCCACAGCGCACCAAAATCCTCTACGTAGAGGACGATCCGGCCAGCATAGTCCTGGTACACCGTGTGCTCGAAAGTGAAGGCTACCAGGTTGTAACTGTCTCAGATGGCCTCTCCGCCGTCGACATTGCCACGCGCGAGATGCCTGATCTGATCCTGATGGACATCAACATCAATGGCCTGGACGGCTACGAGGTGACCACCCGCCTGCGGTCCATCGAGGACATGCGCTGGGTGCCCATCGTGGCTGTCACCGCTGCCACGCTGAGAGGTGACCGGGAACGAGCGCTTATCGCCGGCTGCAGCGGTTACATCCCCAAGCCGATTGACGTGGACAAATTCCCAGATCAGGTGCGTTCCTTCCTGCTGGGGACGACAGAGGAAATCGAGTCAGCGGAGGAGAAGGCCGAATACCTGATCGAGTACAGCCACAGATTGGTGGACCGGCTGGAGAACAAGCTCCACGAACTGGAGACTGCTCATGCCGAGCTCCAGCGGATGGATAAGATGAAGACAGATTTCATCATTATAGCCGGTCACGAACTCCGCACCCCCCTCACTACCATTTATGGCTACGCCCAGATTCTCCAATCCAACCCCGACCTCTCCGGCTCCCCTGATGAGGTCGGCAGCCCACGTTTCATCATCGAGAAGATGGTAGAGGCCACCATGCGTTTGAACGAGGTAATTGGGGACATCCTCAACGTCTCTATGATTGACGCCGACAAACTGGAACTGGCGATGAGGCCAGTCTTCCTAAAGTCCCTGGTACGAAAGGCGGTGCGGAGCGTCACCAACACAGCGCCCGACCGGGGACTGATCTTCGAGATCAAGGGGGTGGATGATCTCCCGCCGGTGATGGGAGACTCGCAGCGGCTCTACCAGGCGCTGTGGAACGTGGCCAGCAACGCGGCGAAGTACACCCCCAACGAAGGGCGTGTTCGCATCACGGGACGTCAAATCGAGGACACGCCCGGCACTTGTGGCCTAAAGGCTACGAGGTTTGTGCAGATCGCTGTCCAGGATAGTGGGGTGGGCATTCCACCCGATGAGCAAGAGCACATCTTCGATCGCTTCTACGTGCTGGAGGACACGGCCCTCCACCGCTCCAGCAAGACAGCGTTCAAGGGCGGCGGGCTGGGACTGGGACTGACCGTAGCACGGGGCATCGTCGAGGCCCACGGAGGCAGAATCTGGGTGGAAAGCGAAGGACGCGACGAGGACCGGTTGCCGGGCAGCACCTTTCACATCCTCTTGCCAATGGGCAATCCTTCCTAAAGAGGCGGGATAAAGCGCCATCGGAATGGCGACATCCGACAGACAAGTAGCCTTAAGGCCACAAGCGGTGCTCCCTACGATGGGCGTGGCCTGCCGCGCCTGCCACGAGAGTACTCTCGCAGTGGAGTACTCGCAGCGGGTGCCTACTCCCGCTTCCACTCCAGAGGCACGTTACCCTCTGCCAGGCGCATACCCGGATCGCGAGTCAGCAGCACCATGCTGATCACCAGCAGCACACCTCCACCCCACTGCGAGGGTGTCAGCCGCTCGCCCAGCAGCAGGAAAGCCAGCACGAGGCTGACCAGCAGTTCCAATAAACCGGTCAATGCCGTCTCGATTCCTCCCAATTGTTCCAGTGCGCTGAACATTGCCAGCCGTGACAGAGCGGTCGTCAGTCCCAGCGCGACTATAGCGCCCCAACCGATGGTCACGATAGGCTCTACTGGTAGCCTTAAGGCCACTGGCTGCGCCTGCAGCACCCGCGCCAACGGCCTAAAGGCTGCCAAGCCAACCACACAGGCCATGGTCGTCAGAATGTAGAGCGCTGCCTTGCGTGCCGGCACATCGGCCAGTACCCACTGTCCCAACACCAGGTGCCAGCCGTAGGTTGCCGCCGACGCCACCATCAGTGTCACTCCCAGCCAATCCTGTTCCCCCGGCCCTGAGAATGTCAGTAGGTAGATCCCCAGCGTAGAGAGCGCCAGCCGTGCCAGGGTGAGGCGCGTCAGCGGCTGCCCGGCAGCGAACAGGAACAGCACGACCCACAGCGGGTAAAGTGTGTTGAGCAACGAGGCACGGGAGGCATCGAGACGTGATAGGCTCATGTAGTAGAGCAACGAGCCGAAGCCGTTAACTACGCCTACGCCGACACATCCTATCAGATCACGCCAGGAAATAGCAATCTCGCGCCGCCAGAAGAACGCAAAAACCAGCCAGAGGAGCAAGGCCGCTACCAGCGTGCGCAAGGCAACCAGCGTATATGGCGTGACACCACCTGCGTAAGCCAGTTTGCCCAGAATGGGCGCCCAGCCCAGGAAGAAACTGGACAAGACCATGCTCACGACCCCCCAGCGCTGCTCACGACTCAAATGCGTCATCCTGCCTCCATCCGTTTTCTTTCTCTATCCACTGTTGCGCTATAGCCCCACCTGTGATAAACTCTAAGATGATGACCCCGAAACAGAAACGAATCATCACCATCCTGGCAATCGCCAACATCGTCGTCGTCCCGGCCATGGTGATACTGGTAACCCATCCTTCTAACACCAGCCCCTCACCCTTGCCCACGCCTACCCTTCGGGCTGAGGACTTTGAGACCCCGGGAGCGCGCCAACGCAGCGTTGGGCCGACGCTGAGCCCAGCCGAAACGGATCAGGGCAAAGCCTCCGCCTCAAAAACACCCTCACAGGAAATCTGCCAATGGAAAGCCGCACAACTGCTGGCTCAGGCCGGGCTGTGTGGGATAGTGACGCTGTCCCCTGACGGTTCGCTCCGCTTCGAAATCGTGCCGGGCAGTAGCGCGCCGACCGCTGCGGTCGGGCCTCCTCTCGCGCCAGGCGAGACGGCCGACGAGGCCAAGCAACTTGATGACGCCGCTCAATTGGTATGGGTAGCCTTCGACGTCGTGCTGGCTACACAGGAGCAGGAAGATAAATGCAACCCTTTCACCCAGGTCGAGGTCACAATCCTAGCCCACAGCAGCCAGGTCACTACGCGCCGACCGCAGCGGTCGGGCGTCAGCGCCAGTGTGAGCGCGGTAGACCTGCTCGCCTTCAACGCTGGCGAACTGAGCGAGGTCGAATTCATCGAGCGCGTGACCTACACCATCACCCCACTGCCCTGATACACGCCACGCATTACATTCCAAAGATATACGCTGATTTTAGCCTGGAGGGTCGCAAAAGTCAACTCCGCTCGACTCAGTTCACATACACCGGTTGACTTTGACAACCAAGCATGCTAACATGCGACGGAGGCATCGTAGGACAGGGACGATATAGCAAGTTCCAGGAGGTACAGCATGAATGACCAGGCCAAGTGTGACATTTGTGGTGCAGGGGTACCTGAACCTGAAGGCTATCAACTCACCACTACCCAGGTGGTTGGCTCGCCGCGGTTCTGGAGAGACTACTACGAACGCTATAAAAGCGATTTCGAGGCTACAGAGGTGTCTTCCTACGACGCGCTGCTACTTTCCCCCACACGCGAGAAGATAGCGGAGCAAGTCGCCCAGAATGATACACCTTGGCTGGTCTGTGAGCAGTGCATCCACCTCTTCGACGTGGATCAGAAGCAGGCGCGGGTCTACACCCGGCACTGGTGGGAGAGCCGTTGGAAGTTTGTTCCACCTGGCAGTGGCCCCGCACCCCTCTCCGAGGTCAGAATGGGTGAGGTAACGACAACGCCGCCCCCCTCTCCTCGAGGCGTCCCCCGCTGGCCACCGGTGGTGGCCCTGCTCAATCTGACCGGGCTGAACCTGGGCTACCTCTATATGAGACGCTGGCTGCGTTGGCTGGTTAGCTCCCTGCTTATGGCCAGCCTGGTTACCGCTGCTTTCCTCACCGATGCAGCCCGTCTTCCAAGCCAGTGGGCGGCCATCTTTGGTGTGTGGCTGCTGTGGACGTTCGTTGATGGCTGGATTCAGGCCCGGCGGCTGGTGCAGGCTGCCCCAGCAGGAGCGGCGGATAAAAAGCGAGCGATTGGCCGACGGTGGCCTTCCGTGATCATCACTGCGCTCCTCATCGGGCTGGTGGCGGCAGGGCTGTGGGGCTACGTCACCTTGGGCCAGCGGGAGTTCGCTGCTGGGATGGAGACCTATCGGGCAGCGGACTGTCGGATTGCTATACAGCATTTCAACCGCATCACCACCATCTACGAACTGACCCTCAGCCCGAACGTGGCAACCGCCGACGCCAATATCATCGAATGCAGCCTACTCATAGTCCCTGAGAATGCCCGAGCACAGGGTGAGTATGCCAATGCAGTTGTTGGGTACGATGCCTACTTGCACCACTACCCTGAAAGTGTGCTGCTTCCTTTCGCACAAGAGACCATTGCCGAGACTTACGCCGAGTGGGCCACTCACTTGAGAGAGGAAGAAGACTATCAGACAGCCATCGAAAACTACCAGATCGTCCTGAGCGAATACCCCGACACATCAGCAGGAGCAGAGGCAGCAGCGCAGGTCGCCGAGATCTACGCAGAATGGGCAACAGTGCTGCGGGCGGCCGGCGAGTACGACGCCACCATCGAGAAGTACCAGATCGTTCTGAACGAGTACCCTGACACACCGACCGGAGAGGAGGCTGCTGCCCTGGCCGCCGAGACGTATTGCGAGTGGGCCGCTAATCTGCGAGAGAAGGGCGAATGCGAGGAGGCCATCACAAGGTATCAGATCGTCCTCGATCAATACCCCGACACACCGACAGCGGCAGAGGCCGTAGAAGCGATAGCGAAGGTCTACACCGAGTGGGCAGTCCAACTGCGGGAGGCCGGGGACTACGAGGTGGCGCTCGAGAGATATTGGATCATCCTCGACGAATACCCCGACACGACGGCGGCAGCGGAGGCCGAAGAAGCAACGGCGGAGACCTACCTCGAGTGGGCAGCCCAACTCAGAGAAGCAGACCTCTACTTGGCAGCCATTGGAAAGTACCAGACCGTTGCCAGCAAGTATCCCGACACCGAGGCTGCCAGCTCTGTCCAGATAGAGATAGGATGGACATACAACGATTGGGGTAAATATCTCCACTCGCAGCGAAAATACATCGAGGCAATGCAAAAGTTCACTGAAGCCAGCGAGGCAACCAGCGATCCCGATGCAATCGCTGCCGCCGAAGCAGGTTATGAAGAAGCGCTGTGGGGATTGAGTCAGGATACCAGCAGCGATGGCAGGCAGGTGATGGAACAGGCCTTGGCCGAGGTCTGCGACGGCGATCCTGCTTCCTCACCGGCCGTTGGTCTGGCGGAGGACGAACCGAGCAAAGCCCTGTTCGACGGCTCCGAATTCACCCTGCCCTCTGACCTGAGGGCCACCAGCCCGGGACACTTTCGTTACGCCGTCTGCCTGGAGACGGGCACGAGTGTCGTGGAGCGCTGCCCCTATACAGGTGGGCACACCTTGGTACGCCAGCGCCGGTGGTGGCGCGTGAACGTGTACGACACACTCACCGCCCGTAGGGTCACCTACTCCACGTTCTACGGCTCATGGCCTGCTGCGTGTCCGTTTTCACGCGTCTTCAGTTCCAGCACGGACTATTGGACCGGTGACCATCCCTCAGCCGACCCGGTCATCACCTGGCTACAGGGCGTTGTGCGCTGAAATGCCAGGAGGTGCTGTTCAATGAGCAGGAAAGCGAGCCTTGTTCTGACAAGTCTATGTCTGCTGACGAGTCTGCTGTTAGCCGCTTGCGCTGGACTATCTCCCGAGGAGATAGACACCCAGGCCAAAGAAATCGCTGCCCCTATCATTGCCACCTACGAGGCAGGACTACCGACGCCTACTGCCAGACCGACGCGCACGCCTACCCCCACCTACACGCCCACCCCTACGCGCACGCCGACACGTACACCGGCACCTACCAGCACACCGACACGTACGCCGGCCCCCACGCCAACGGCCACAGCGACACGCACGCCTCTTCCGGCAGCGACCGCCCCGCCTGCCTCACCCACCCCACCGGCCAGCGCAGGGCCATTGGACTTCGATGTGCCATACCAACTGGAATCCTGGCGTGGGGCTGGAGGGGGTTACGAGGCCACGATTTACATCTATATCAACGGCGGCACACCGCCCTTCACCGTACGCCACGCTGCGGATGTCATCCGGACCGAGAACCGGGCCTGCACCCTCGTATTCACCTGGTCTGGATGCACGATAATAAATGGCATCACTGTGGAATCGGCCGACGGTCAAAGCGTCACCCACGATTACTTTATTCGTGCGCCCTGGTGCGACTGATGGACGGCTAGCAGCCCGCGGGAACGCATCCAAGCCAGGCAACGCTCACCGGTAGTTCAGCCCCGGCAGAAACGAGGGCAGGGGAAACAATGCCGGGATGATCTCGCCCAGCACCCCCGACCCGACGGCTACGTCAGGCAACATACCCGCCGGTACACCCATCACCAGTCGCGTCATCGCTGTCCCATCTAGTTCGAGCCGTTCCTGTCCCCGCACGATGGCATAACCGATCCCCTTCGGCTCCAGACGTTCCGTCCGCGCCCAGGGCAAGTCCGTCCTGCTCAAACCGCAGGCTGCGTCGCTGACGAGCCGTCAGTCGCGCTCTCACGTAGGACCGTAGATCCGACATCAGGCCAGGAAAGTTGACGATGCGCATGGTATGTCCGAAAAGAGGAATGTGATCCCCGGTGACACCCCGCTCTCGAAGAAGTTGAAGCAAGTCCACGTCCTGCCACGGCACGGGCAGCCGCAGTTCCTGCAGCCCCAAGCGCGCCATTACCCCAGCCAGCGCACCAACCAGCGCCACCCGGCTGCCGGCGTACTCGACCACCTCCCGCACGCGTGCGTCATACACATATAGATACTCCCATGGAATACAGGTGAAAAAGTAGACCACCGGACGACCTGCCACCTCGACGATCCAGTCCTCCGCCTGGGAGTACTCCTCGCGCTCGCGGAAATGCTTCGTAAACTCCTCCACGCGCCGCACGAAGTGGACGCGCCGCACAAAGTGGGCGGCCTCCATCTGGTAGAGGCGAGCGCAGATCGAAACGTCCGCTTCCGTCGCCGAGCGAAGTGAAAGATCATCCTGCCCCGGACGAAGCGATGCCCTGCCACCACGAGTACTCGTGGCGGTGAGCCTGTCGAAGGATTGGCCAGGTTTGAGCGCAATATGCCAAGTCCTGGGCGGTGACACAGCCGGCCCGGGTATACAGCCCCCGCACACCGGAAATGAGCATCAGCCGTGCGCCTTCATCCGTCAGCTTGCGCGTGCAGTAATCGAGCAGCCGGGTAGCTAATCCCAGGCCCCGGTAGTCGGGGTGGGTGCACACACCGCCAATGCTACCGACCCGCAGATGACTGCCGTACACGCTGACCCGGCTGTGGTAAATGCCGATCTTGGAAACGGGCACACCTTGGTGGCATAAGACCTGGACGCCTCCACGTCGAGGTGCGGTATACGAGGCCATCAGGTCTTCCTCCTCGATCTCCTCCACAAAATCGGGAAAACACAGCAAGTCCAGGCGGTGCGAGGCCGCCAGTTCCTCCCGCCGGATGAGACGCGGGCCATCCAGTTCTTGCGTATCAATCGGGCACTCTCATTCTAATCCCCCAGTCACTCCAGGGGAGCGAGACTGGCTATCAGCCGCTTCAGCCCGACTTCCTCGAAGCTCACCGTGACGATTTCGTCGCCCCCCCGAATGCGGCTCTGTATCACCAAGCCCTCGCCGAAGGTGGCGTGCCGCACCCGCTGCCCAGCGCGGAACTGGGGCCGGGCAATGCAGGGGGCCTCGGGCGCTGGCCCCCACGTCGTCGCCCGCGAGGACGCGTCCTGCCGTGCCCGTCTCCACGAGCCGCTGACCAACTCCGGGGGAAGGTCGTCCAGGAAGCGGCTGGGGACCGAGGGTTCGCCCTCACCGTAGCGGGTGCGAATAAAAGCGTAGGTCAAGAAAAGCCTATCCTCTGCCCGCGTTAGACCAACGTACATCAGCCGTCGCTCCTCGGCCATCTGCTCCGGGTTGTCCAAGGAGCGGCTGTGAGGCAGCATCCCCTCCTCCAGCCCGGTGATGAAGACGACGGGGAACTCCAATCCCTTGGCGCTGTGAAGCGTGAGCAGCGTTGGTGCGTCTACCTCATCGCGCGGATGGCTGCCATCCGCTAGGTTATCCACGTCAGAGACGAGCGCGACGTCGGCCAGGAAGTCGGTCAGCGTCAGATCCTCGTAGTCGGCGGCCACGTTGCGCAACTCCAGCACGTTAGCCCAGCGCTCCTCTCCTTCCTCGGTGCCATCACGGAGGTAATCGGCGTAGCGGGTATCCTGCAACACGCGCTCCATCAACTGCGCCACCGTCAGGGACTCGCGTGCCGCGATCCAACCCTCCAACATTTCCAGGAACGCCGCTAGCACTCGTTGCGCACGGGCTCCCAGTTCGTCCGGGATTTCTTTGAGCACCTGGTAGACCGAAATACCACGCTTCCGCGCGGTATCCTCCAGCACTGTCACCGTCTTCCGACCGATGCCCCGAGGGGGCACGTTGATCACGCGGGTCATGCTCACGCCTTCGGCCGGATTGTGGATCAAGTGCAGGAAAGCGATCACGTCCTTGATCTCGCGGCGAGCATAGAAGCGGGTGGCCCCGACCAGCCTGTAGGGCAACCCGGCGCGGATGAAGGCGTCCTCCAGAGCACGAGACTGAGCGTTGGTGCGATACATCACGGCGCAGTCGCCGGGGCGCACCCCCTCTTGGGCAGCCAGTTGGGCGATGGTGTCCACGACAAACCGGGCCTCGTCGTCCTGGTCGTAGGCTTCGTGGACGACGATCTTGGGACCGTTCCCCCGCTGCGTGAATAGGGCTTTGTCGGTACGGTCGGTGTTGTGGCGGATCACGGCGCGGGCGGCGCCTAGAATATTCTGGGTGGAGCGGTAATTCTGCTCCAGGAGGATGGTCACGAGGTCGGGGTGATCGTCCCGCAGGCGGCGGATGTTGCGGTAGTCGGCGCCGCGCCACATATAGATCGACTGGTCCTCGTCGGCGACGCAGAAGAGATTGTAATGCCGCCCCGCAAGTTGCCGCAACAGTGCGTACTGTGCCTGGTTAGTGTCCTGGAACTCGTCTACCAGGATGTGATGGTAGCGCTCCTGGTACTTGACCAGCACGTCCGGGTTCTGACCGAATAGGCGCTCTGTCACCATCAGCAGGTCGTCGAAGTCAAGCCCGTTGTTCGCCGCCAGCAGCGCCTGGTAGCGCTCGTAGATGCGTTTGACAACCTCGCCGTAGTAAGAGCCGGTGGAGTACGCCTCCGGCAGAATCAACTCGTTCTTGGCGCGGGAGATGGCCCCATGCACCGCCCGAGGACGGTAACGCTTGTCGTCCAGGTCCAAATCGCGGATGGCCTGCTTGACCAGGCGGAGTTGGTCGTCGGCGTCGAAGATGGCGTAGTCGCGGGGGATGCCGGCGGCTTCGGCCTCGCGGCGCAGAATGCGAGCACAGGTGGCGTGGAAGGTGCCCAGCGTGAGGCTGCGCGCGCGGGAGGGGCCGAGAAGCCCTTCCAGCCGCTCCCGCATCTCGCGGGCGGCCCGGTTGGTGA
>Ga0114922_10003852_pt1 | contig 13960 bp, 17 predicted proteins | sample AartaG_FD_100975 | JGI IMG/M metagenome (GOLD analysis project Ga0114922, IMG submission 100975) | Deep subsurface microbial communities from Aarhus Bay to uncover new lineages of life (NeLLi) - Aarhus_00045 metaG | ecosystem: Environmental > Aquatic > Marine > Oceanic > Sediment | place...
CGATGCTAGACGACAATTAAGATGTATGAGAAGGCGCAATCTGCTGATTATGCTATTCTTAGTGGTCGCTATCTGGGCGTTATCGGCACCGCAGACCGAGGGTGTCCTGGCCAAGGTTGCCGATAGCCCGCCCGCGAGCACCCCGGCGACATCAGCTTCAGTCTGCACTAGCGATGAAGCGGATACCCCGCCAGAGCCGGTAGAGAGCCAGCCGAGCTTTGACGCTGGCGTAACGCCGGCCAGCACGGCCAGCCAAGCCGAGACCACAGCTTTCAGCGAGCCGTATGTAAGGAAGCAGCCGATATTAAATGAAGCTAACATAGCCAGCCTGTGGCAAGTCACCACCGGAAGTAGTGAGACCGTCGTCGCCGTCCTCGATACCGGTATTGATGGAAACCACGAAGAACTCAGCGGCAAGGTAATAGCCGAGGTCAACCTCACCGACAGCCCTACCTCGGGTGATATCCACGGACACGGGACTCACGTAGCCGGCATCATTAGCGCAGAGGATGATGCTCTGGGGGTCAGCGGGGTAGCACCCGGCTGCTCCCTGCTGAACGTCAAGGTAGCTGATGACATCGGTAGCTGCCGGTCCTCAGCTCTGGCCCAGGGTATTATCTGGGCAGTGGACAACGGGGCCAGCGTTATTAACATAAGTATCGAGTTCGGAGAGCCCTCGCTGGCACTGGAAAAGGCTATCGATTATGCCTGGGACCGGGGAAGCCTGACGGTAGCCGCCGCCGGTAACCGCGGCAGCGATGCGCCAACCTATCCCGCATACTACCAGAACTGCCTCTCCGTGTCGGCGGTCAAGCAGGATAATAACCTGGCTCCACTGTCAAACCGCGGCGAATGGGTGGACGTGCTCGCCCCCGGCTTCAACGTCTACTCCACTCTCCCCGGTAACGGCTACGGTTACAAGACCGGTACCTCCTTTGCCTGTGCCTATGTCAGCGGCCTGGCTGCGCTGCTCTTTGATGTGGTCACGGATACCAACCAGAACGGCCGCAGCAACGACGAGGTCCGGGCAATAATCGAGTCCGGCTGCTGCGGAATTGACACTGCGGGAACCGGCTAGGAGTGAATAGACCCCGCTAAAGCTGGCTAACAGGGTGCTGCGCTAGAGGTCTTGGCGCTCCCTCGTAGCCTGCCCCAACCACACTAATTGCCCCCAAAGAGGCATTCTCTATTCCCTTGCTTGACAAGGTGTGTTATTATGTTTAATAGAATTAACCTTGTAATCCTCGGCAGAGACCAGAGGGCAATCGAAATGAGCGATACAAAGATTTCGGACTCAGTTACAACCGTCGACGATAAGGAACTTGTCGAGAAGCTCAAGCGCCATGAGACGACGGCTGCAGTCGAGCTATATAATGCCTATTTCGACCGCATTTACTGGCTGGTCTTCAGCCAGGTAGACGGGGACCGGGATGCAGCTCAGGATATCGCTCAGGAGACGTTTCTGGCCGCCTTCAAATCAGCCGACAGGTTCCGTGGTCAGAGTAAGGTCTATACCTGGCTCTACAGCATCGCCAACAAAAAGGTTGCCGACTTCTACCGCCGGCGGAAGCGAGATGTTAAGCGTAAAACCGAGTCTCTGGATGGCCAGGTCAGCGAACCACAGCCTAACGGGACAGTGGGATCCGAGGAGACACATCAGGTAATTCAACAAGCACTCTCCAGCCTCCCTTTACATTATAAACAGGTTCTCCTGCTCAAGTACGTTGAGGAAATGCCTGTCGTGGAGATAGGCCAGGTCATGGGACGGTCGCCAAAATCAGTGGAGGGCCTGCTGACACGGGCTCGAAGAGAGCTGCAAAATAGGCTCACGTCGCAAAAAGAGGGATGACGGCGGGTAAAAGCGACCAAAATAATAGTGAATCTAAAACTAGAGGAAGAGCCTTGACTGATTTCGATAATGAAGACGGCATCAAAAGATTACTTAAAGAGGCGTACAGGCCGGTAGCACCTTCATCCGAGTTTAAGGAGCAGTTGCGCGAACGTCTTACGCGCGAAGTCTACAGCGCCGGTGCCGGCATAGCCCACCCCATACTGGCCCGGCCCAAGCTGGTGATTCCCATAATAGTAGCCATAGCGGCAGGGCTCATCGGCTATGGAGTATGGTTATCAGTGAATCTGGTTCCCAGTTTGCTGCCATAGTTTGTCTCCAGCAGAGCCTCCCTTCGTTAGGCAATTCCTTCTTTACGCAAGATTTCCAACCGGGGAGGTTTTTTCTTTGGCGCGGGTCTCAAGCTTAGGCTATAATGATAGTAGCCGACTACGGCACGATGCGGGAAGTAGGAACCATGAGAACCGGGCGACACCTGCGGCTGGCCATGCTGGGGTTATCAGTGGTGCTACTGGCTGGTTGCAGTAGCCAAAGGAATGGATTTTCGGGAGGTGGCGGTGCTGTGACTCCACCCATCGACGCTACCAGGCCTAGCGAGACGGAAACAGCCACCTTTGCCCTGGGTTGATTCTGGGGAGCCGACTCCCGGTTCGGGAGTCTCGACGGTGTTGTCAGCACCCGGGTGGGGTATGCGGGCGGGACGACAGAGGACCCGACCTACTACAGCCTTGGAGACCATACCGAAACGGTGCGGGTTGAGTATGACCCCGCTCAGGTCTCATACCAAAAGCTACTGGACGTCTTCTGGGACAGCCACAATCCTACTTACCCTCCAGTGTCGCGTCAGTATGCTTCGCTAGTCTTCTACCACAACGAGGAACAGCAGCGACTGGCACAGGAAGCGAGACAGCGCGAGCAGACTACATCGGGAAGCGAGATATTCACCGAGATTGTCCCGGCCTCCGAGTTCTATCTTGCCGAGGACTACCATCAGAAATACTACCTGCGCCAGGTGCCGGAGCTTATAGCAGATATGAGCGCCAGCTACCCCGAGACAATAGACCTGGTGGCTTCTACGGCGGCGGCACGCATCAACGGATACCTCGGCGGCCACGGCACCCTTAAAGCGCTGCAGGAGCAAATCAACAGTTTCGGTCTGTCACCAGCCGGAAAGGATAAGCTCCTGGAGATTGCAGCCCGCAAATTAGGCGGCATAGTGTGCTCGCTTAAGTAGTATCTGAGTTGGAAGTACCCCTGGCGCGACTCGAACGCGCGACACGCGGTTTAGGAAACCGCTGCTCTATCCTCTGAGCTACAGGGGCACGTCGTCACGCACAATTATACCGAAGTTAACCGAAAAGGACAACGGCTCCCCGCAAAACCAACCATGGATTCAGTCCGTGAAGAACCCAAAAAATTAAAGTGGAGATAGGGGGATTCGAACCCCCGACCTCTGCGATGCGAACGCAGCGCTCTCCCTATTGAGCTATATCCCCACGCTTTCCAGCATTATAACATACCCTCAGGTCTTCTACTACGCACTGTAGATTAAACCTTTTGCCATCTCGCTGACCTGGACAGGAAGACGAAAGTGAGGTAATATTTAACGGGTGTTGCAACGGACGGGGGCAGGGTTAATAAGCCACTATCCCTATCGATTATTCAGCAGAAATAAGATAGTCTATGAATTTTGAGACGGTTATCGGGTTAGAGGTGCATGCTCAGCTACTCACCAGGAGTAAGATGTTCTGCCAATGTAGCGCCGACTACGCCAATACCCCACCCAATACCCATGTCTGTCCGGTGTGCCTGGGGATGCCCGGGGTTCTGCCCACCATCAACCAGCAGGCTATAGAGTACACCGTAATGACGGCGCTAGCCCTCAACTGCACCATCCCCGGCTATACCAAGTTTGACCGCAAGAACTACCCATATCCCGATTTGATGAAGGGATACCAGATTTCACAGTATGATGCCCCGCTGGGACAGAAGGGCTTGCTTAATATTGAGGTTAATGATGACAGGAAAAGGGTGGGCATAACCCGTGTTCACCTGGAGGAGGATGTAGCCAAGCTGCTGCACCGCACCTCCCCGGACGGGAAAAACTACAGTCTGGTTGATGTCAATCGTTCCGGCGTCCCGTTGATGGAGGTGGTGGGTGAGCCTGACTTAAGCTCCGCCGAGGAAGCCAGGCAGTACCTGATTAAGCTACGCAGTATCCTTCAGTATCTGGGGGTATCCACCGGGAACATGGAGGAGGGAAGCTTCAGGTGCGATGCCAATATCAGCATTCGCCCCGAGGGTAGTTCGGAATCTCTGGCTAAGGTTGAAATCAAGAATATGAACAGCTTCCGGGCGGTCTACCGGGCTCTGGAGTATGAGGCCAAGCGGCAGAGAAAGGCAGCCGGCGAGGGCAGGAGACTTACCCAGGAGACCAGGGGATGGCTGGAAGAACAGGGGAAGACAGTCTCCATGAGAAGCAAAGAATACGCTCACGACTATCGCTACTTCCCGGAGCCGGACCTGCCGCCGCTGACTTTAGACCAGGGCTGGGTTGAGGAAATAAGGGCAAGGCTCCCGGAGCTACCCGATGCCAGGCGCGACCGCTTCATGGCTGAATATGGTCTACCGGCCTATGACGCCGGTCTGCTCACCGGCTCAAAGGCTATAGCTGACTACGAGGAAGAATTTGTGGAAAGATTTGTAGAGATAGGGAAGGCTCACAATCTATCAAAATCTGAGATAGCCAAGTTAGGGAGTAACTGGCTTTTAGGCGAGAGCAGTCGCATAATAAATGCTAGTAACATAGATTTTACTGACTTTGCATTAAAGGTCAGCCCGGAACGGCTTGCCAGGTTGACGGACTTGTTAGTGAAGGGTAGTATAACTGGAACTACCGCGAAACCTGTGCTTGAGGAAATGTACCGGACGGGGCAGGGGGCCGAAGACATCATTAACCGGCAGGGACTGAGCCAGATAAGCGACCAGGAGGCACTCGAAGCTGAGGTCGTAGCCGTAATAAGCAGTAACCATAAGGCGGTAGCCGATTATAAAGCCGGCAAGACAGAGGCCCTCAAATTTCTGGTCGGGCAGGTAATGAGGGCCACCAAAGGGCGCGCCAATCCAGGTCTGGTAAGCGAGCTACTAAAGGGAAAGCTTGAGGGACAATAGATGCAAACCAATCTTAATATAGCTCAAATCCTGTTATCCGTAGCCTTGATAGTGATTGTTCTCTTCCAGGTGAAAGGCGGTGGGCTGGGCGGTATCTTCGGGCAGCAGAGCGGCGTCTACCGCACGAGACGCGGGGTGGAAAAGGTTCTGTTCCGACTGACCATCGTCTTCATAACCACCTTCCTGGCAATCTCAATCATATCGCTCCGGCTTGGCTAACTGTGGGAGGACAACTCTGGAAGCTATAGAGGTAGCCCACCAGGTAGTTGCCGCAGCCAGCGAAAAAAAGGCAACGGATATCGTGCTGCTGGATACCCGCGGGGTGTGCAGCTTCGCCGATTACTTCGTGATGTGCAGCGGTGAGAGCAGTAAGCAGATTGAGGCCATCCGCGATGAAATCGGGCACACCCTGAAGAAAGAAGGTATCCTACCCCACCACTACGAAGGAGCCGTAGACTCCGGATGGCTCTTGATTGACCTTAGGGACGTTATTGTCCATATCTTCGCCCCCATCGAGCGCGAGCACTACCAGCTCGACCAGTTGTGGAGCCGGGCTGCCCCGATAGTCAGGATTCAGTAGCTATGCCGGCAACGCTAGGGAAAAATCTCGCCCTCCCCAAAGAAGAGCCTGATTTCCTGCTCGGCGGTCTTCGGAGAATCAGAGCCGTGGATGCTGTTATGCTCGATATCGACACCGAAGTCACCCCTGATAGTACCCGCCTCAGCCTTAGCCGGGTCGGTTGGCCCCATTAACTTCCTGATTGCTCCCACGGCATCATCGCCGGCAAAGACCGCGGCCACTATCGGCGCCGAGGTAATATAGCTTACCAGACCCTCAAAGAAGGGCTTCTCCCTATGGACAGCGTAATGACGCCCAGCCAGCTCCCTGTCCATGTGCAACATCTTTATGGCTACCAGCTTGAGTCCTTGAGACTGTAAGCGGCCAATGATGGCACCGGCCAGTCCTCTCTCCATAGCGTCGGGCTTAATAAGTACCAGAGACCTTTCCATAGGCTTCGTCTAAACTCCTTTTTAAGATTTCTATCGGCTAGCGTTTGAGGAGGCTATCCAGCCCGGCTACCGTGACCTCCTCCAGGGTATCAACGATAAGGTCAGCCCCGGCAAGCTTAGTCCTGGGGTTGGTGCTGGTTACGGCGATGCAGGGCATTCCAGCTCTCTTAGCGGCGCTAACCCCGGCCACCGCATCCTCGATGACCAGGCAGTCCTGAGGCCCAAGTTCCAGTCTCTCCGCAGCCAGCAGAAAAACCTGGGGGCTCGGCTTCCCCTCGGTCACCTCTCTACCGAAGACAATGACCCGAAAAAAGCCGGCGATACCGAGCTCCCGGGTAACCAGCTCAATATTCTCTAACGGGGCGGATGACCCTATCGCCTGAGAGAAGCCGTGTTCCTTGAGAGCCTGCATCAGCCCGATTGCCCCGGGCAGCGGCTTTATGTGGGCACCAGCCCGGTGACGAAAGAGCTCTTCTTTCTCAGCCGCCATAGCCTCCATTTCACCGGACGAGATTTCGCTACCCAAAACGTTCCTGATTATGGCGTCGTTCCTCTTACCGAAATTGCGTCTGAAGTCGTCCTCGGTATAGCTGGCACCCCGCTGGCGAAAGACCTCCTGCCAAGCCCTGAAGTGATAGGGGGCAGTGTCGGCGATGACGCCATCCATGTCCCAGATTACCGCCTTATGCTGATGGCGCATCGCCAGCGGGCTGACCCCATTTGTCATCAGGAATAATAACCTCCGAGCTGATATATTGCTTGGCTTTAGCCGTAGCCACGACGGTGCCATCCTTCAAGGTCAAGCTGGCTTCGGTATCAACAAATCTCCTTGCCTTATTGCTCACCCAGGCGGTGATAGCCAGGGGCTCGCCTATCGATACCGGCCGTTTGAACCTGACCTCCATGGCTGCGGTGACCCCGCCCACCTTCTCAAAGCAGGCGACATAACCCATGGCCTCATCAAGCAGCGAGCTCAGAATGCCACCGTGAATAATCCCCTTCCATCCCTGGTGTAGTTCAGTCGGGGTGAAACTGGATGTCGCCACCTTGCCATCCCAGTTAAACTCCAGCTTCAAGCCGCAGGGGTTTCGCTTACCGCAGCCAAAACACAGGTCGCTGGCGGCAATTGACATTTCCGGTCCGGTTACCATTTTCGTCTCCCCATTCTATTTTTTGCCACGCTTTGGCTTGGTGATGTGCGGTCTCCTCAGGTATATGGGACTCAGGGCAGCCGGACTGTCAAGGTCTCCGGCCGCTAGCCGCCTGTTTCCCAGCTCGGCCAGAAAACCGGCCCGCCGCAACCGGGCAGCCGGCGGGGCGATTACCGCCTTCTTCCCGAGCTGCTTCTTTAACCGGTCGTCGAGGGAGGCGCTCAGCTCACCGCAGAATATGGTCTTTCTCTCTATCCGGGCACACAGCGCCTCTACGGTAGTGATGTGCTCGCCGATAATCGGCTGCCAGCTACCGCCCTTCATCTGATAGACGGCGGCGGCAATCTCACCCCGGCCGGCATTAAATACCGGACAGACCGGTAAGCCGGCTTCGGCGTGCTGGTAGGCCGCTACCGCCAGGGTGCTGATACCGACGATAGGAACGCCCAGGCTCAAGGCGAGCCCCTTAGCCGTGCTGATACCGACGCGCAGCCCGTTATAACTCCCCGGACCCTTAGCCACCATAATGCCGGTAACAGAACCAAGCTCAAGCCCGGTCTGGCTCAGGAGACTGGCCAGGTAGGGCAGCAGGGTAACGGTGTGGTTCTGCCCGCAGCGCCAGCTTAATTCGGCCAGTATCTGGCTATCCTGAACCAGGGCCAGGCTGGCGGTATCGGTTGAGGTATCGATAGCCAGTTGCATCAGTCACTCTTCCGGCAAATGAAAAAGCTGCCCCAGCTGTGCCAGTAATTCCCGGTAGCGCGCACCACCGGACTTAAAGTGGAGGCTGCGCCGGGTATCATCCAGGAATTTTATCTCAATCCAAAGGCGCTCGGCGGGCAGTAGCGCTAGCCCCTTCTCAGCCCATTCTACAACACAGACGCCGCCCCCGTATAGATAATCGTCCAGGCCCAGGTCATCGATTTCCGCCAGGCGCTCAAGCCGGAACAGGTCCATGTGGTACAGCCTCAGCCGGCCGGCAAGCTCTCTCACGATAACGAAGGAGGGGCTTAAGGCGTAATCCTTGATATCCAGCCCCCAGGCGATACCCTGAGTGAGACAGGTCTTCCCGACCCCCAGCTCCCCGATCAGGAGAAAGACATCGCCCGCCTGGGCCAGTTCGCCGATACGGACGCCGATCTCCTGAGTCTCTTCCGGGCGGTGGCTTACCACATCAAGACGGTCTAGTTTCATCTCTGCCTAAAGTGCTCCCAGCCGCCACTAGGTAGCTTAAAGGGATTTCCCTCCCGGTCAGCCAGAGCCACCCTATTTTCTGCATCGGCGACCATGTCGCCGATTACCGTGACCGGGCACTCAGCCGTTTGGGTAATTTTATCGATAACCCCGGCATCACCGGTAAACAGGAGCTCGTAGTCCTCGCCCCCCGAAAGTGCCAGCTCCAGGGCCTTCTCGCCGAAGCCCGTCCTGACCGCAGGGTCAACGGGCACCGCGTCAACATCGATGCGGGCGCCGAGCCGACTTGCCCGGCAGATATGTCCCAGGTCCGAGACCAGGCCGTCACTTACGTCTATCGCCGCTTTAACCCCACACTCTAAAAGCAGCTTGCCTTCAGCTATTCGCGGGTGGGGATGCAAGAAAGCCTCTTTCAGGCGGGCATTAGTCCCGGCATCGAAGTGGAGCTTCTTAGCGAGCATCTCCCAGCCGGCGCTGGCGGCTCCTAAATGCCCGGTAACCGCCACCTTATCACCCACCTTAGCCCCGGAGCGGGTGAGCATGTTTTCAGCGTGATTCTGGATAATACCGAGGACGGTGATGTTAAGCGCCACCTGCGGGCTGCGGCTGGTATCGCCGCCCACGATAGCCACCCCGAACTCCTGTGCCAGGCCGGTCATCCCCTGGTAGAGAGCCAGGACGTCACTAACTTCGGTGTCGTCGGGCAGCGCCAGCGAGACCACGGCATACCTGGGCAGACCACCCATAGCGGCAATGTCGCTCAGGTTAACCGCCAGCGCCTTCCAGCCTACCTCCCACCAGGGGGTAATATCCAGGGAAAAGTGGACGTCCTGAATAAAGGAATCAACCGTAACCAGCTGAACTCCGGCATCACCACGCCAGGCTGCGGCATCGTCACCGATGCCGATTATGAGATTCCGCCCGGCAGGGGTCTGTTTCGTCTGCGTCGGCGCAGCGATTTCCGCCACAAGCTCTATCAGCCCGAATTCACCCAGTTCCGAGACCTTCACAGGCAGATTATAGCACGCTCAGATTCAGGCTAACAACCAGAGCCCTAGCCATAGCCAGCGAAAGCTGTTATATTCTTTATGGGGCGCCTGACGCCACTGCCGTAGCCAAGATTCAAGGGAGAGGCCACTTGAAAGACACACTTGAGATAGAGACGAAGCGGCTCCTGCGCCGTTTCGGTCTCCGGGCCAGAAAGGGGCTGGGACAGCACTTCCTTACTGATGAAGGCGCACTTAAGGCAATTATCCAGGCTGCTGAGCTGGCTCCCAGCGATATTGTCATCGAGGTCGGCCCCGGATTGGGAGTACTGACCAGGGAGCTGGCCGGTAAGGTAGCGTGGCTCTTTACCGTCGAGCTGGACAGTAAACTGGCTGCTATCCTGCAAAAAAACCTGGCTTCCCTACGCAATGTCAGCGTCATCAACCGGGATATTCTTGAGATTGACCCGCCGTCCCTGCTTCGGGAGACGCCGGCGGGTCTTCCCGAGCTCGCCGAGAGCGCCTTAAGCTATAAGGTGGTAGCCAACCTTCCCTATTATATTACCTCACCCGTGCTGCGCCACTTCCTGACAGCCCAGGCTAAGCCCCGGCTGATGGTGGTCATGGTGCAGAAGGAGGTTGCCGAGGCTATTACCGCCAGGCCAGGGCGGATGAGTATCTTGAGCGTCAGCGTCCAGTTTTACGGCCAGCCGGAGATAGTAAGCTTCGTGCCCGCCGGCTGCTTTTACCCGGCACCGGAGGTCGATTCAGCGATACTGAGGATAACGGTGCCTCCCGAGCCGGCAGTCGAGGTTACCGATGAAGACAGCTTCTTCAGCCTGGTGCGGGCTGGCTTCAGTGCCGCGCGTAAGCAGCTCGCTAACTCTCTGGCTCAGGGTCTCAAGCTCCCCAAGGCTGAAGTCCTGCCCCGGCTGCAAAAGGCGGGTATAGCTCCCCAGCGCCGGGCGGAGACGCTCAGTTTAGAGGAGTGGTCCGGGCTGTGGCGGGTTTTTAACCAGCTAGGGGGGAGCCAGACAGAATGCTGACCGTTTTAGCCCCGGCCAAGGTAAACCTCACCCTTGAGGTGCTGGCAGAGCGCCGGGACGGTTTTCACGAGATCCGCAGCATCGCCCAGACCATAGACCTGTGTGACAGGCTCCAATTCCAGGCAGGCGACAGGGTCGAGTTTCGTTGTGCCGACCCCAAGTGGCTGGCGGCAGAGAGCCTGGTATCAAAGGCCGCTGGTCTGCTGCGCGAGCGAACCGGCTGCTCCCGGGGGGTTGTAGTCACTCTGGATAAGCGTATCCCTCTGGTTTCGGGGTTGGGTGGGGACTCTAGCGACGCCGCGGCTGTGCTGCGCGGTTTGAACCGGCTCTGGGGGCTAGATTTAGCTCAGGAAGAGCTACTCAGGCTGGCTAATCGGCTGGGCAGTGACACACCCTTCTTTCTCCACGGCGGCACGGCTCTCCTTACCGGCAGAGGCGAGGTGATAAGACCGCTGCCACCACCCAGGCAGATGTGGCTCGTCTTGATGCTGCCGCCGGTAGCCAGAACGCCGGGGAAGACCGGCCGTCTCTATGCCAGTATCAGGAATGAGCACCATACCAGCGGGGAGGCCACCGAGAGAATGGCGGATCGGCTAACTAAAGGGGGAGAGGTGGCGATAGCTACGGTCTTCAATGTCTTTGACCAAGTGGCGCCGGACTGCTTTGAAGGGCTCAGCACCTACTGGGAGCGCTTTGTTGCATCCGGAGCCCCTGAGGTTCACCTGGCCGGCTCGGGGCCGGCCCTCTTCACCCTGATCCGGGACAAGGCTCAGGCGGAGAGGATTTATCAGTCCCTCAGGCAGCAAAAGCTAGAGGCCTATCTCGCCCGTACCTTAGCCGCCGTAGATTATATGTGAAGAACCGTATTATAATTGATAAACCTGATATTGAAAGGGGAGCCAATGGGTAACACGCAGGACAATCTACAGGAAGCCTTTGCCGGGGAAAGTCAGGCCAGCCGGCGCTACCTCTTCTTCGCCGATAAGGCCGATGCGGAGGGACACCCGGTCATCGCCAGGCTGTTCCGGGCGGCAGCCGAAGCGGAGACGGTTCATGCCCGAAACCACCTGAAGGCGATGGACGGGATAAAGTCAACCAGAGAGAATCTCAACGCGGCTATCGCTGGGGAGCAATACGAGTTTACCCAGATGTACCCCGACTTTATTACCCAGGCTAAAGCCGAGGCTAATCAGCCGGCCTCGACCAGCTTTACCTGGGCGAACAAGGTCGAGGAAATCCACCACTCTCTCTACCAGCAGGCGCTGAAAGCCCTTGACGAGGCTAAACCCCTGAAGGACGAGCCCTACTTTGTGTGCCAGGGCTGCGGCTACACCGTGGGCGGCGAAGCCCCGGAGCGGTGCCCGGTGTGCGGCGCGCCGCGTAAGACATTCAAGCAGGTGGAGTAGAGAAAAGTCTGAATAAGGATAAATATGGATGCAGAGCTAATTACCATTGTAAGTGACATTTTCATCATTGTGTCTGCTGCTGTCGTTGCAGTGGTAGCTATTTTCGGACTCTGCACATGGCGAAAGGAATTAACAGGCAAAGCGAAGTTTGAATCTGCTCGCGACGTAATACTTCTAAGTTTTAGGTTGAGGAGAAATTTCCAACGGGCAAGAAATCCCTTTACTTCTTCCCTAGAGTCCTCTGACCGTCCTCGGAGAGAGGACGAGTCGCAGAATGAGTCAAGAGTTTTGGATGAATCACATGCCAAAAATCGACGCCTTCAACCACTAATCGAAGACTTACAAAAACTTGAAGAGGCAGGTTGGAGAGCCGAGATACTGTTAGACAAGAGCGCAGGCGAGGAAGTATCAGCAGCAGTAAAAGCGTTTTGGCATTACTACGCTGAGCTCAGTTCAGCAATCGAATCCTATTTTGAAACAACATACCGGGAGGCCATCACAAACTCCGTGTATCAAGACCAAGAATGGCTCAAAGAGCTCAAAAAGATAATTTATTCAGCTGGGGGGGATGATTTTTCTAAAGAAATTGATGAAGTCACAGACAAACTGGCTTCCACATTGAGACCATACGTAAAGTAGTGATTAAAACAGCCTAAAATCTGCTAAGAACTAATTTGCTACCTCTCCCCCTTTTTCTTTAGCTAAATTAACTATCAGCTTGATAAACCTGACCAGGGCGCTAACCCCCAGGCCAATAGCAATCAGAATCATGATAACTACCGCCACGGTCGGAAGCGCTGCGGCGGCACCCGCATGAGGCACGACGCTGAAGTCAAAGGGAAACACCCTGAGGAAGGTTATCACAGTTATCATGCCCAGGGTATGGAGCACAATCAAGATAATCTGGCGCACCAGGTACCTGTCCCGGGCAATGGCAATGCTATGCCCCACGATAGAGAGAATTAGCGTTACGTTGAGAATCGGGAGCACCAGACTGAGGTCCGGCGTCAGGAGCGGATATACCTGCCAGCGGGTAATGCCATCTATGGCTTCACGCGAGTAGATGGCAAAGTATCTACTGAAAAAGTTGAAGAAGACCAGGAAGATAGCGCTCCAGACGATAGTCGCCACCGAGGCGGCAATTCTACCGGCGCGGGTGCTCTCAAGGTGAGATTCCAGACCGGATTTGGTTGCCGGCACCTCCTTGGCGGCAGGGGGTGGTGGCGGCGGCTCGCTTGGGGCATGTTCCGCCGAGGGCAAATCTCCTTCCTTAACGCCGTCCAGCCTGGCCAGCAGCCTCTGGGCCAGCTCCCCGAAAAGTGGCAGCTTCAACAGGCGGCCGTGATAGGTCTGGTACATCAAAACAAGCCATAGTATGATGCTGATGGCCAGAAAGACCCCGAAGACGATATTGGCGGCGACCCACTGTGGCTGAAAGAACCAGTTCCAACCCGGCCCTCCCCACCAGGGTGCCCAGCTACGGACGGTATCGGCTATAGCCATTATGATGTGCAGGATGCCAAAGGTGACCAGGGCCTGCATGGCATGAAAACGAATTACCGTGTTCTTGCGCTCTATGATGAGAAAGATTATGCCCGTTACCCAGACCCCCAGGTAGCACAGCAGGCCGGCCGTGTTTGGCTTCAGGTTCGTGCTTGAGCCCGTGTCTCCTTCAGATTCAAGCCGTGCTTTCTCCTCCTCGTAGATTCTTTTCCTTTCCTTCGGGGATAGCTCCATTTCAAAGCCCTCCTCGCAGATTTATTCCGGCCCGGGTTACAGCCTTATTATATACTATGTCGTTTCACCCAACCACTCTTTAAGCAACGCCTCCTCATCTTGACGGCTGACTGCTTTACCATTCAGCCTGGCCTCACGCAGCCGCTCCAGGAGTTCCTTAACCCGGGGGCCGGGAGTGATACCCACGCCTATCAAATCACTGCCATTCAGGGCTGGCTTGACATAACGTAGCTTATGAAGGTAGCTTTCCATGCGCTGGCGGGCCACCGGCGAGGCAGTCGCTATGGAACCGGCGACAATAGCCGAAGGGGAAAGACCGTGCAGGAGCCGGTAGACGTAGCTGGGTTTAATCTCAGGGTAGGAAAGCGTCTTGATTTTAGCCTTAAGGGTAGCGGTATCACGCACTATC
>Ga0114922_10003853_pt1 | contig 13958 bp, 10 predicted proteins | sample AartaG_FD_100975 | JGI IMG/M metagenome (GOLD analysis project Ga0114922, IMG submission 100975) | Deep subsurface microbial communities from Aarhus Bay to uncover new lineages of life (NeLLi) - Aarhus_00045 metaG | ecosystem: Environmental > Aquatic > Marine > Oceanic > Sediment | place...
CCTATTAGTGCGGAAGTTTCCCCGAATTTTCGAGAAATCATGATTTCCACTTCTTCGAAATATCAACTCGTTGATATAATTTATATTATAAAGATTCTATTCAGTTCTTCGGGGAAACTCCTGGAAATTAGATTCGGTCTGCTGCAGGCTTTAGAACACCTATAAACAACAAAATCAAAAAATTTCAGAATAAGGTAATGGCAAATTTGTTCCTCCCGATAATTAACAGAAGACCTTGACAATAAATCCAGTGATGTTTATTTTGGCGCTTATTGAGAGGAAAATTATGATTGATATTCCAAAAGCTTATGACCCCGGGCTGGTCGAGGATGATATTTATAAGAGGTGGCTGGAAACCGGCATCTTCCATGGCCGTCTTGATAACAGCAGAAAATCCTATTCGATAGTCATTCCTCCTCCCAATGTCACAGATATTTTGCATCTCGGGCATGCATTAAATAATACGCTTCAGGATATTTTGATACGCTGGAAAAGGATGCAGGGTTGCGAGGCTGAATGGCTTCCCGGCGTGGACCATGCGGGCATCGCTACCCAGGTCGTGGTTGAGAAAGCGCTGGCTCGCGAAGGCCGTTCGCGTCATGATATCGGACGGGAAAAATTTGTCCAGAAAGTCTGGAAATGGAAAGAAGATAAATTCAACCGAATTATAAATCAACTTCAAAAGATCGGCTGCAGTTGTGATTGGGAACGCACTCGTTTCACAATGGATGAAGGGCTTTCACGAGCGGTAATCGAGGTTTTCTGCAGGCTGTATGAAAAAAGTCTCATATACAGAGGGGAACGGATTGTCAACTGGTGCCCTGATTGCCTGACCACTCTTTCGGATGATGAAGTTGAGCGCGATGAGGTCGATTCTTTCCTGTGGTATATTAAGTATAAAATCAAAGGCTCTGATGAGTATTTAACTGTTGCTACAACTCGCCCGGAGACAATGCTTGGCGATACCGCCGTGGCGATTAACCCGGCCGATAAGCGATTCAAAGATTATTTGGGCAAATCGGCTATTCTGCCTATTTTAGACCGTGAACTGCCGATAATTGCCGATGATTATGTCGATCCCGAATTCGGCACCGGTGTTGTGAAAATAACGCCAGCCCATGACCTGAACGATTTCGACGTCGGCATACGTCATAATTTGGAAAGAATAAACATCCTGAACAAAGACGGTACGCTTAATGAAAATGCCGGTAAATTCGCTGGCTTAGACAGATATGACGCCCGCAAAAAGATTGTTGCGGAACTCAAAGAAAAAGGCTGCCTGGAAAAAATTGAAGACTATTTTCTTATTTCAGGTGCCTGTTATCGCTGTCATACTGTAGTTGAGCCATATTTATCCAAGCAATGGTTTGTTAAAATGAAGCCGCTGGCCAAACCGGCTATTGAATCGGTCAAATCCGGCAGGGTCAAGTTCCATCCCGAACACTGGGTAAAGACTTATTTTCACTGGATGGAGAATGTTCGCGACTGGTGTATCTCCCGTCAATTGTGGTGGGGACACCGTATCCCGATTTATTATTGTGATGATTGCAATGAAGTTATTGCAGCTCGCGCAAGACCAGCAGAATGCCCGGCCTGCAAAAGCAAAAACATTACTCAGGATGAAGATGTTCTCGATACCTGGTTTTCCTCATGGTTGTGGCCGTTTTCGACTTTCGGCTGGCCTGAGAAAACACCTGAACTGGAGAAGTTTTTCCCGACAAAGGCGCTGGTTACCGGCCCTGATATCATCTACCTATGGGTGGCTCGTATGGTAATGGCATCCCTTGAGTTTATGGGTGCCGAACCGTTTTCCGATGTTTACATCCACGGCATGATACGTGATGCCGACGGAATCAAGATGTCGAAATCTCTGGGCAACGGTATCGACCCGCTTTTGATTATCGAAAAATATGGCGCCGATGCTCTGCGTTCTTCTCTTATCCTGACTACTCCAGAGGGGCAGGATCCCCATATTTCTGAAAAGACTTTTGAGATCGGACGCAATTTCGCCAACAAGCTCTGGAGCGCCTCGCGTTTTGTCAGACTTAACATCGGTGAGTTCAAGCTTACCAATGATATGAAAGTTAACGAATCATATCTTGAGATGCCCGATAAATGGATACTTTCACGTCTGGCAAAATCTATCGGTTCAATCAACAACTACCTTTCCGGGTTCCGTTTTTCCACAGCCGCTAAGGAAGCTTATGATTTTATCTGGAACGATTACTGCAGCAACTACCTGGAGATGATTAAACCTCGCTACTTTGAAAATAAAGATTCGGGCGATCCGAAAATACGAAACTCCATTCAGGCGGCCCGGGAATGTTCGTGTTATGTGCTTCTGCAGATACTGAAGCTTCTTCACCCGTTTATGCCGTTTGTTACCGAAAAAATCTGGAGATTAATGCTTGATGATGAAAACGCCGGCTCGATTTCAATCGAAAGCTGGCCGGAACCGACTCTTAAATTTATCGATGAGGATCTTGAGAAACACATGCAGAAGGTCATCAGGCTTGCCGAGGCGGTCCGGATGACCTGTGCTGAACTTGATGTGCCGCCGGCCAAGAAACCGAAAGTACTGGTCAATTGCCATAACAAGGAACTTGTCGATATTTTCAATACTCACCGGGATGAGATAAAAAACCTCGCCCGTTCGGGAGAGGTTGAGGTTTCGATGGGTATTTCCAAGCCGGCGCTTTCGGCGTCGGCAGTTATCACAGGCGCTGAGATATTCATCCCGCTCGAGGGACTTATCGATATCGACCAGGAGAGAACCCGCCTGGAAAAGCAACTAGAAGAAAAAACAGCTTACTTTGAAAAATTAAATAAAAAACTCAATAACAAAGATTTCATCTCCCGAGCGCCGGCAGAGGTAATCGAAGCCGATAAGGCGCGTCTTGTCAAAACCGAAGAACTCATAGAAAAGCTGAATAAGAACTTAGAGTCGCTGACCGGGTGGTAAACGTGAATGCGCAACTAGTGCTGCGTTCACTAAATTAATTGATGTATTTTTGTCATTGCGAGGAGTCCGCCGTGGCGGACGACGAAGCAATCTATGTGGATAGAGAGATCGCTTCATCGTTTCACTACTCGCGATGACTATTAATAATTCTTTTTACAAGAGGTTCAAGGGAATCTTATTTATGTATCTTTCAGCCTGCCTTTTTTCCACTCATCACCCAGGATTAATTCGCCTACATTATCAGTTTCGGTGACATGTTCTTTAGGTACCATCAAAGAATATCCTCCGCCGACCGACCGGAATGAAGAGACGCCGAACTGCCCTGACGATGTGGCAATATCATGGATTTATTAAGTAGTCTCGCCTCAGCAGACAGTAGAGATGTTTTGGAGCGAGCTAGGCGGATAGCATCATACGTTTATTAACCCTAGCTGGGTTGTTTACCTTAGGTAGTAATAAATCTTTGCTGAAAATAATAATCTCAGATCCTTCGTATCGTTTTTGAGCACTATAATTCAGATCATAATGTATTTTGCGGTAATTTTTATATGCGTTCACTATTTTGGGCACATTATTGTACGAAACCATCCAAGGCTGTTTTATGTGCTCAGTTACCAACTTGCCTATTTTCATATGATCTTGATGGCAGTAATAATTAGTATAAAGATCTTCGCCTTTTGCGTAGTATGGAGGATCAAGGTAAACAAAGGAACGTTTTGGTATTTTTTTTAGATGATGACGTATAAAATCAGATGCGTCCTCATTGTAAATACTAACACGATTCGAATAGGTGGCGATTCTTTGAATACGAGCTATTAAGTCAGGTTTATTGAATCGGGCATCAATTTTATATTTACCGATCTGTTTCTTACCTCCTATTATACCGCCTGTTATTATACCGGACCAATTTGTTCTATTCAAGAAGAATGTACTGAATCCCAAGTCTAACATCGGGTGTTTGTCTGGTTCAGTTTGAATAGCCTTTTGTATTTTCCATTCTTTAATCGCTACTGGTGTATCGTTGATTAAAGCACATAGATCATCTGTTGCTTCAAAGACTGATTTCCAAAATGCATATATAGACTTACTAAGGTCGTTGATATGCACATGTTGCACATACTCTTCAAAAAGAAGCGACCAAGCAATACTAGCGCCTCCTGCGTATACTTCAACATAATGACCTTTGAGTAAATTATTATTAGAAATTAGAAGTTTAGAAAAATTAGCAAGCTTTCGTTTACCTCCGGGATATCTTAGGGGGCTAATGAAACAGTGAGAAAACGGGTGCATAATCAAGCTGTCCAAATACGTTCGATAAAAGTTTGTAAGTTATCCCAAGTTGTTTTTAACTCAGTTGCGATAGGATTGTAATCCTTGTTGTGTACGTAAGCATGGAGACTATCTACAGATAAAACATGATCTCTATTAGAAATGAGTTTACGAATACCCTGTAATTCAGGTTTGGTACAAGTATTATGCGATTCCAAATGATTTGCTATAGTGGAAAGTTTCTGTCGAAGTGTCATATTTTTATCTGGCAATTTCTTTTGCGAAACACTGGATTTTACGGATTTCTGTTTTACAGGAATCTTTAAGGAAATACCATGCTTATGTGCGAAATGATCCACGCTCATCTCAAGGAAAACGCGAAACATCACGGCACTACAGTTAACGAAATTCTCTACATTGAGCTTACATAATTCATGATATATCTTATTAATACGAGCATGAGGGATTGCAAGCTTGAAGCGACCCGGAATTAGGGCTCTTCGATGGATCGATATTGGCTTGCTTTTAGTGCCCTCACTGGTTTTTGAGCCAGCCGCATCTGTTTCTTCAGTTGTACCAGCCGAAGCACCTTTATCATTCGGTTTGGATAAAGGCCGAGAGGCTACCTCGTTAGCATATGTTATTCTTTGTTCTTTGGTGTCTAAGTCGCTGACATTTATATGCTTATTAGCAATATCATTGACTATCATCGCAAGGCGTGCAATAGCTTCCTCTTCAGGTGATTTTAGTTCCAGCAAACCTCCCTTAACGTCAATTCCAAGGAGCTTTCTAGCATCAGGTGTGCTGAGAATACGCTCAATATTTGTGATAGCTATCCTTGATAGTTTCTTCCTTGTGGTTTGGTCTAAATAATTGCTTGATTTAACATGCTCTATAACTTGAAGAGCCGGTGTCATTCCACGAAAACGTTGTGTTTGTAATCCATCCCACATAACCACGCCTATACCCTGATTCTCACCCGTATGGCGAAGCAATATCCAATGGCTAGAATCTTCTTGTGATAATACAGCACAATCGATTTGCTGTGGGAGCCTATTGCCAGCTTCTTCATTAAGAGATTTATACCGTTTGACAAGATTGCTTGGCAAACCAATACTAGCTGCTAAAGATGGTGACGCAACGAGCTTGATAGCAGCAATACGACGGTTACCTTCTTTAACAATATAATTATTCTTTTCGTCTGTAGGTATCACTATCGGTAACTCTGAAGGATTTAGACCTTTGTCAAGGATATCTTGAGCCAGATTAACAAGCTTAATCCGCTGTTCATTCGCTATAGTTGCTATCGCCTCATGCTGGTTCTTGCGAGGATCGTATCTTGGATTCTGTATATCTATTAATAAATTCGTAAGCGGAATTTGTTTAATTTTTCTTTTGCTTTCTATCATGTTTACGCCCTTTTTTACAATTTTGTATAACTTAATGGAAACTGGCAACCTTTAATATTTTTCTTAGTGTTAAATGGTTTCTTTGTAACACGTAATCTATTTCCTTTTTGCTATTTTCATTAACTGTTAGGTTGTCTTTTTATTTCTATTTAATAAACCTATATAAGACACCTCTTTAATTTATATTATATACAAATATCTCTTGTCATGTCAAGGCAAAATTTCCTGATGCCAGAGATTTGCCATTAGATATTAGATTATCCGCCTGCGGTTTTGATAATTATATTCGTTAGGGTCGAACACAGATCGCCCTGCGTTTACAGCCATCCCCTAAAACATAAATGCCTTGCCTTGCTTATGGCTCCTCTTTAATACTGCAAGAAAAATTATCATAACGGGCAGACAAGTCCGCCTATGGCGGATGCCGCGCACGAGAGTTTTATGTTTGATTGTTGTCAAAGTCTTTTATTGCGAGTATTATCACTTGCATTTGAGAACTATTTTGCATAAAATGTCCCGGTCGGAATAAAAATGCCCCTCCAGGCGTATTAGTAGGTAAACAATCAAACCTGGAGGTAAGTTATGAAAAAGTTAATCGCAAGTCTTACAATCTTAGTTTTTTCGTTCGGCGCCTATGCCGGCGATCAATCAGATGTATCTATTACAATTTATAATAACGACCTGGGGCTGGTCAAAGATGTCAGAAGCCTTGATTTCAAAAAGGGGCTTAATATCCTCGATTTCGACCAGGTTGCTTCGAGAATCGACGCTACCAGCGTCAATTTCCGTTGTCTGGATGATGAAAATATAGCGGTCCTTGAGCAAAATTTCCTTTATGACCTGGTCTCCACCGAAGCTTTACTTAAACGATTTCTCGGGAAAAATATCGAGGTTATCGGCGAGGATGACAAACACTACAAAGGCGAACTGCTGTCGTATGACAGCCGAAACGTTATTCTAAGCGAAGCAGGTGGCCAGGTGATAATGGTGGCGCTGTCGAAAGTTATCGATTACAAGTTTCCCGCTCTGCCTGAGGGCTTAATATTAAAACCGACGCTTCGCTGGCAGATTGAGTCGACTAAATCCGGTTCAAAAAAATGCGAGGTCAGTTATCTTACCGGCGGTATAAACTGGAAAGCCGATTATGTAGCGATTGTCTCGAAAGATGACGATTATCTTGACCTTTCCGCCTGGGTGACTATTGACAACACCAGCGGCACAACCTATAAGAACGCCAAACTGAAGCTGGTTGCCGGAGATGTACACCGGGTTCAAGAACCCCGCCATCCAGGTGAACGCAGACGTGAAATGGCCACAATGGCAAAAGGCGCCGCGCCGCAGTTTGAGGAAGAGGCGTTTTTCGAATACCATCTCTACACCTTAAACAGACCGGCAACGATAAACGATAAGGAGATAAAACAGCTTTCACTTTTCCCACCGGTTCAGACAAAGGCAAAAAAAGTATATTTGTTTGATTCCCAGCAGCGTTACTATTTCCGAGGTCCGGATATTAAGACAAAAATCAAAGTTAACCTCGAGTTCGAAAATTCCGAAAAAGCCGGAATGGGTATGCCATTGCCAAAAGGTAAGCTGAGAGTTTACAAGGAAGATTCCCAGAAGGCGCTTCAATTTGTGGGCGAGGATCTGATTGACCATACGCCGAAAGATGAAAAAGTCCGCGTTTATCTTGGCGACGCGTTTGATATCACCGGTTCACGCAAGGTAGTCGACAGGGAAGATTTAGGCGATAATCATTATCGTGAAAGCTATGAAATTATCTTGAAAAATCATAAAGATGAAGATATAGTGGTTACGGTTGTGGAACATCCTCAGGGTTGGCGAGAATGGAATGTTACCAGGAGCAGCCATGACTATCGCAAGATAGACAACTATAAAATCGAATTCGATATTGCGGTGGCCGCCGATGGTGAGGCTAAGTTAACATATACAATACAATATTAGTTTCAATGGAGGTACGATGAAAAGAACAGTTGCTCTGGGAATAGCGCTTGTTGTTTGTGCCGCAATTATTTCGGGCTGTGTTCCAAAAGAAATAAGGACCGCCAAAATAGAGCTGGGAACGCGAAATAAACCTCGACCTAATCCTAATGTCGAGCGCGTAAAAGAGAACCTTACCATGGCCATGGAGCTTTACCCTGATAATCCGGAAGTCTACTATATCTGGGGTCGGGTTCAATCCATGGAAGGTAACTGGGAGGAGATGGATAAGGCTTTTAAAAGATCCCTGGAACTCAGCCCCAAGTTTAAAGCTGACTGCGATACTATAAGGATGATAAAATGGAAAGATCTCGTTGATACAGCATCGGCCGCAGTTCAGGATGGTGATTTCAAGAAGGCTCTGGAAAACTTTAAATTCAGTATCATCTGTTGGCCCGACAGGTTTGAACCCTATATGTATGGCGCTGATGCCGCCCGGCGGATTGAAAAACTGGAAGAGGCTTATGAACTCAGCAAAAAAGCGTATGAACTGGCGCCTGACTCATTAAGAGTCATTGAACTGTATGCCGATATGTGCACAATTAATAACAAACTCGATGAGGCGGCTGGAATCTATCTAAAAGTGCTGGAAAAAGATCCAACCAATGTCAAAGTTATGTTTCGACTGGCTGATTTTTATCGTCTTCAGGATGATACCAGTAAAGCTTTAAAATATCTTGAGCAGGCGGTCACAATAGATCCGGAGAATATTGAAGGCTGGTTCAATATCGGGCTTTTGTACTTTCAGTTGAAAAACTACTGTAAGGCCGCTGAAAGTTTCGAGCGAGTTGCCGCTTCAGTTCCCGATGACCTCGATGCCAGGATTAATTACCTTCTGTCCCTGGTTCAATGCGGCGAACTTGAAACCGCTCGTGCAGAGCTGGAAAAGTTTACCATGGAATATCCCGATAACTGTGACGGTTGGGATTTGCTTTCACAGACATACGTTCGTCTGAAAATGAAAAAAGAAGCCAATGAGGCTTTTAAGAAGTACGAAGATTGCACAGGCAAATAGTGAAATAAACATAACTTTACCGGGGCAGTGGTTATCCACTGCCCTGTTTGTTTTATGTATGCTCAAATAGCCCTTCCAGGGACAGGTTTTAAGACCTTCACTTATAAAATACCGGAACACCTGCTGTCTTTACTGACACCGGGGCAACCGGTAGTAGCGCCGTTTAAGAATCGCACGGCTGCAGGCGTAATTCATGAAATTACGAGTAAAAGTGAATTGCCCGATAAAAAAATCAAAAAAATCCACGGCGTAATTAACCCGATTTTTGCCTTCACGGCTGAACATGTTGCTCTTTTAAATTGGATTGCCGATTATTATATCTGTCCCGTCGGTGATGTTTTTAAAGCGGCTTATCCGCCGGGCATACTGGGCAGGTCGAGATTGAGAGTCTGCGCCGGTGAAATTGTTCCGCCTGATTCGAAACAGAAATTTGTATACGATAAAATAAAAGCCCGACCGGAGGGTTATCTGTACAGCCGCAGAGATTTGATAATTTCCGGGGTGTCCAATTCCCTTATCGAAAAGATGATAAAGACCGGCTTTCTTTATCTGTCAGCCGACTTTGGAATTCAAAAGCCCCGTACCAGGCTGATAGTCAGTCTGAAAGCCGATATCGATATATTGTCGCTTATAACACAACTAACGAAACGCAGAAAAGAACTTATTGATATTTTGTCGAGTTATCCCGAGGGAATAGCATTATCAAAACTTACAGCATTGGGATTTTCTCGAGGATTGGTTGAGGGGCTTTATAGGGATGGTCTGATAAATAGCGAAAAAAAATCTGATGAGGCTGTTGTTTTACCGGATATAAAACGAGCGCCGCAAATTGCCTTAAACAACGATCAGCAAAAGGCGGTTGAGGCTGTCACTGAATCGCTGGAAAGCAGCGATGGCAGAACGTTCCTTTTATTTGGAGTGACCGGTTCCGGCAAGACGCAGGTATATATCGAAGCCGCTCGCAAGACAATAACTTTGGGTAAATCTGTGTTAATTCTTCTGCCGGAAATATCGTTGACTCCACAAGCCATAGAAAGGTTCTCCGGAGCCCTCGATTGTCCAATCGGCTTATGGCATTCAAGAATTACCGCCGGTCAACGGGCAGATATTTACCGTCGCGCTAAAACAGGAGAACTTAAAGTCATCCTCGGGGTAAGGTCGGCGGTATTTGTGCCCTTAGTCGATCCCGGTCTGATTGTTATAGATGAAGAGCAGGATGATTCTTTCAAACAATCAGAACCGCCGCCGCGATACAACGCCCGTGATGTGGCTCTCATGAGGGCTAAAATCGAGAGAATAACGACGCTCCTTGGATCGGCAACGCCATCATTGGAAAGCTACTTTAATGCCGAAACCGGGAAATATCAACTGTTGCGACTTCCTCAAAGATACAGCGGCGGCAAACTCCCGAAAGCTTATGCCATCGACTTAAAAAACGTCGAGGTCGATCAGAAACTCTGGCCATTATCTGAGGAGTTCATCGACAGGCTTTGCATAAATATCGCTGATGAGAAACAGGTCATAATTCTTTTAAATCGCCGGGGCTATTCAGGGATACTAATGTGCCGCACCTGCGGCTATGTAGCGCTTTGCCCTGATTGCCGGGTCGCTCAAACATATCACAAACCAGGACGCCAGTTGCGCTGTCATTACTGCGGGCTGACCTTAAATGCACCCGATCTATGCCCGGAGTGCAGCGGGGCCACATTTGAATATCGCGGGATCGGTACACAGAAGCTCGAGGAGCTGTTAATCGAAATCCTTGGCGAAAAGGGCATAATAAGAATGGACTCCGATTCAACCGCCCGCAAGGGAGCTTTAGAGAAGATAATCTCAACTTTCGAGATTGGAGAGAAACCGGTTTTGCTGGGCACAAAGATGGTTGCCAAAGGACATCACTTTCCGCAGGTCGGCATGGTAGGAGTGGTCTTAGCCGATGCCGGTCTGCATTTGCCCGATTTCCGGGCTTCAGAAAAAGTTTTTCAGCTTTTGGTGCAGGCCGCCGGACGAGCCGGCAGGTCTAAAAGCATAGATGACAATGGCGAGTTCATTGTCCAGACCTACGACCCTTCATCTGGGATACTTGGGTATGCTACCGAACAGAATTTTGAAATATTCTACCAGAATGAGTTGAAATATCGTAAGGAACTTAACTATCCACCCTTTGGTAAAATCATAAGGTTAATATTTTCAGGTGAGGATGATTCGCTAACCCGGTGGGCGGCAAGGAAATCCGCCAGGATGTTTGCGATTAATTTAAAAACCGGTAAAGTCCTTGGACCGGCGGCCACTGGAGTGTTTCGTCTCGGAAACAAATATCATTATCAATTAGTTTTTAAAGGTCGTTTTTCTGCCGATTTTAAAAGGATGTTGAGAGAGTTTATTATTTCAGAGCATCCGGGCAAAGCTAAAGGAGTTTTAGTAAAAATAGATGTCGATCCGAGGGAAATGGCATAAATGAAAATATCTGGGGCAGGAGCGCAGGTTTGTACTGTAAACGATGTTCCTTTCATTGTCTTCAGGTCTGCGTCCGATCTGGGAGGCGGTTCCGGGTCGGAATCTGCAAAAGATGAATTACAGGGATTTTTCAAGGTTGCCACAAACAATTCATCAATGCTGGTAATAAAATTATTGGAGCAATTGTAGTATATTGTTATCCTTCTTAAACCAATGGATTATTTATGGTTTTTATTAGCATTAAAAGATAAATCCGTTATAAAGGTTCTTGACCAATCCATAATAATCGGACATTATCTGTATATTTAAGGAGGTATCCCATGAAGACTTTTATTTTGATGACCAAGCTGGCGCCGGAATTGTCCAGGCAGATGAAAGATAGAGGCAGACTTGGCCGTAGCTGGCTCGACCAGGTCAGGGAGAAATGCCCGGATGTGAAATTTCTCGCTCACTATGCGCTTTTAGGACCCCATGATTTTATGGACATTTACGAAGCCCCCGATGATGAGACAGCCGCCAAGGTCTCGATGATCAGCCTGGCTAATGGCGCCTTTCAAGCCGAAAGCTGGCCCACAATTCCGTACAAACGGTTCGTCGAACTGGCCGAGGAAATCTGATAAATAAAATGATTACAGGCAACGAATAGCGGTCCTGATTAAGCGATAACTGACATTACGGCGTCAGCAGAAGCTCCCGAATTTGGCCGCAGCGCTTTTGAAACGCTTCTGAAATATTTATGTACACTTTCATAATCTGTCGTTTTGAATAAATATCATTATTTTTTCAAGAAAAAGATAAATATACATATGCCACATGCCGAAGTCTATAAAGTGAGCTATAAAAATATTAACTGATTATTCAACTGGAAGCCATATTATGACGTTAAAAGCTCTTTCAACAAAATATTACGAGTTCCTGGGAAAACTTTATCAAAATATCGACAGTGATAGTATTAAATGGACTAAGGCTGTAAACGCTGAATATTATTCCGCCGAAATTGACTACAAATTCAATATCAGGATTAGTATGTCTATCGCCGGTCTCACAAAAAATTACTATTTCAGAATGTTTGATGATGCCAGCACGAGAATTATCGAAATGACCACTGAAGAAAACGGCCAGGATAAGATTGAAGTCGATGGAACCGTCTATACAGTTAAAACTATATTAGAAGAGATTTACGAATGGGCAAAGGCCTATTCGATGGATATTATAGGAAAAATTGAAAAAGCTTCAGATTTGCTGGATGAAATAAAAAAAGGACGTTTATAATTTCTTACTGCAAGTCAATTAAAATCTCCATCTAATAAAAATCCATCCTCTAAGAAGGTGGCTTTGAAAAGCCCGCCAAAGGCGGGCATTAACTGTCATTTCCCACCGAGGCGGGGAATCTATAACTCTTATTATTCTCTGGATAAATAAAGGACTTCGTCCGCCCGCCTGTGCGCGGGAATGACAAGGATATGAAAAATGATATGATTTTCACCCAAGTCGAGTACTCGAAGCATGCCTTTAACAGAAAAGAAGCAGCATTGAAGATACATGAAAGTTTAATTTCTAAGATGCAAAGCCTTTGAACATTACCACCATCAAAGAAGGTGGTTTTTCAAGTTTAAATAAAGGCATGCCTGGCAGGCGTCTACTTGGTGGATTTGCCTATATAAACGAATTCCACAATCAAATATACGGATATGAGTAAACCGCAGAATTAGCAGGAGAACGCATTTTACGGTTTAGAGTAAAGGTAGAATTAGATAATTAATATGCTATTTCTGGCTTTTTCTCCTTTTGAGTATGCGATTGACTTAATTGGTCTACTTGTTGTTTAAGTTCGGTATTCTGCTCAGTTAGTTTTTCCATTTTTTGGAGCTTTACCATCATTTTAGTCCTTACCAGCAGCCCTAAAGACAAAAGCATAAACAAGACAGAATTGACTTTACGGAAAATATCTCCGTAACTAAAAATGGTATCCAGGAATGCCAATATTCCTAACCCTAATAAAGTGCCGCACCAATATAACATGTTGCCTCCTCAGATAAATTGATTTCTTTTTCTTATATCGGTAAATCCACTTTTAAATTAACATCTATAACCATTTTTATAGATTGAAATAAGTGAAGTGAATCCCTTTGGGTGAGCGATAAAATAAGAATACCTAACGCTATATTATATCTTATTCATTTCATGATATGCTTTCCTGAAGCCGCTTCACGTCCAAAAGTAAAAGTCCAAAGAGAATCCGTGCCCATAAACAACCAGCAATCTTCAGTAGGATGCACTTGAAATGCAATACCTCTACGATTGATTAGATGATCACCATCATAGCCATATCATTCCCAATCGGGCAAAATATGATATCCAATTGACAGCAACATTGTAAGCATCGTTTTGTATAACATTTCCCGGATATGCAGATACAGTAAGTAAGAATAAAACAACTACTACTAAAGTTTTAAAGGTTTTCTGCATGATATTTACCCTTCCGTTTTCCAGAAAGACCTAATTCTTATATTTATCCCTTTCTCCTGTAGCCCGTCAAAACCTGCCCTGCCAAATTGCAAACGGCGGCGTTGGTTTTTTCTAAAAATACCTCTTAGAACCTATACTTGATTTATTCCGAAATATCTGCGACAATCCTCTCTCGGCTCCAAAAATAAAGGTGAAATGTTGGGTATCATTGTGGTGGATTATCGAGGATAAGAGATCATAGCTTTGGCCATTGTAATTGGAGATCATGTCAATAGTTGTGTAAATTTATTTTTCAAGCAGCGACCTTTCTGCGTTTTTTGTTTTTATTTTTGACCTCCTTACCGTTTTCAAATTTAACACCCCCAATGACTTTTTCTAA
>Ga0114922_10003854_pt1 | contig 13956 bp, 10 predicted proteins | sample AartaG_FD_100975 | JGI IMG/M metagenome (GOLD analysis project Ga0114922, IMG submission 100975) | Deep subsurface microbial communities from Aarhus Bay to uncover new lineages of life (NeLLi) - Aarhus_00045 metaG | ecosystem: Environmental > Aquatic > Marine > Oceanic > Sediment | place...
GACAGCGTATTAGGCGTTAGTGAAAGTCTCCTCCACTTCGCAGGTGATGCTGAAGCCTGGCTATTTGTTGAAATACAGCCCGGCCCCCAGGAGTTTGAACAGCGATTTATTGAAGTTGGCCTTTCTGATGGTATAAATATTGAAGTAATTTCAGGGCTTACGGCCGAAGATAAAATTAAAGTACCGTAAGGAGGATAGACTTATATTAATTTATTAGTCCTGATATTCAGGAGTCATTACCTTGCCAATAAAAATAATGGCATTTGTTACCTTTTCTTTAATAACGAATAAAAACGGCCTGTTGACTGTGAAATATTTATTATCAGGAATGGCAGTAAGTTCGATTCCAACAACTGTAACAGCGGCAGCTTCTGTCCCCTTTTCATTAACATCAATATAGGCCTTTTGCTTAACCATTGAAATATACAAATCATTTTGAGAATTTATTTTAGAGAAGTCAGCCTCTTCAGGTGAAAACGCTATACTCATTCCCATATTGATCAAAGGGCGGTTTAATGAGTCCTCAAATTCAAATTTAAATTTGGGAAGGTCAATTATAATATCTTTTTCCGAATAATTTCCTAACCAGTTTTCCCAGTTTTCAACAGTTAGATTATCAACAATATCAGTGGTTGATTTATCTTGGTTAGGCAGTAATATTAACATACTGTAATCACCTGCACCGTAAAGCAGTTCAACTGAAGAAAACGTACTATTCTCATAATAGTTAAATTTCCCTTCAATATGCATTGTCGGAACTTCTATAGTACTTGTCTCTGTCAGGTGAAAATCTTTGTTTTCCGTATCTTTTTCATCAAATTCATATTTCCAGATTCCGTTAAAATAAATTGCATTAATAAGGTACATTACCGAATTAGGTGAAATTAAATCTATAATCTTTTCAATTTTATCATGAGTTTTTTCAGCAACCCAGTTATTTATAGTATTTTTTGCTGAAGGATCACCAAAATTCAGAGCTCTGACTTCAGCATTATAGTATTTTTGATTGGTATTAATAAAGTCCTGTTCAACATAAAAGTTATCCCTGTACCATATTGAATTAGCGATTTCCAATACTACTTTTGGATCAATTGACTTTAATCCGTTCATAAGATTCTCGTATATATCATTAATTTCTTCTATTGATAAACCTTCTTTTTTAAGTGTTATTTCCATTGCATCCTTAGTAGTGCTGTCAGCTCCGTTATATGTCATGGCCAGGGCCAGGGAAACACTGAAAGGTGAAAAAATCACGTTATCATCAGCATCCTGGTAAGCTAATACCTCTTTAAATAATTCTATTCCAAATTCATTATCTGATTTTATTAGTTTTTCAGTACTTTTTGTTATGTGGATCTCATTATCGGGTGAGTTATCCTTATTCTTTTCACACGCTGCCAAATATGATACGATCACCAGGCTTATTATTAATATATATTTTGTTTTCATTTCTAATTTATTTTTAAGTTTATGCCATCTTTATGTTATAGAGAGGGAATAAACAGAATAATGGTTGCGTTCATCAGGTGATATTTTTTGATACTGACGCAACCATCTAATGTATTGATGCATCAGTTAGTAGGCGCCTGTTAAAAGATAAAAATATGAATTATATAATTATAAAGTCTTAATTTTAAGAAAACTTTTTCATAAAGGTTGGTTGATAAGTTAAATAATATTATTAAAGGCTGCCAGAAGCGTGATCGCAAGTCTCAAAAGGAATTGTACGAAATGTTTAAGACAAGTATGTTTGGGATTTGCCTGAGATATTCAGGTGACTATAATGATGCACAGGATATTTTACAGGATGGATTTTTGAAAGTATATGAAAAAGTACAACAATTTCAATTTAGAGGTTCTTTTAAAGGCTGGATTGGAAAAATTATGATAAATACTGCATTAGAAAGGTTTAGATCAAAATATCAGATAATAAATATAAATGATAATATTAAGGAAGTGGACAGTAAAGGAAACAGTGATGCTTCAGTTGATATTTCAGTAAAAGAGCTACTGAAATTTATTCAGGAGCTTTCACCTAAATATAGATTAGTGTTTAACTTGTTTGCTATTGAGGGATATTCACACAAGGAAATTGGTAAAATGTTAAATATTTCTGAAGGAACATCGAAGTCAAATTTATCAAGAGCAAGAGTAATATTACAGGGAAAAATTAATAAGTATTATAAAATGTCTGTTCAAATTAGCTGAGTATATGAAGGGAAATAGTGAAAATATCGACAATTTTTTCAGAAGTAAAATGGATAGTTATGGGGAGATTCCTGAAGCTGCTGTCTGGGAAGGTATTTCTGAAAAGCTTGGCCATAATAAGAAGAAAAAGCTAATTATTTTTATGAGCAAAGTTGCTGCAGGAATGTTATTAGTTGTTTCATTAGGATTAGGGTATTATTTATTAAATAAGAAATCCTCACTGGATTATGTTGAATCCATTGAATTAACAAGAGAACCGGAGTACAATAAAACTGTAACGGAAACAGATAAAACTATAAAGGCAACCGATAAAACTGTGGCGGCAAGTGATAAAACTATAAAGGCAACCGATAACACTATAACGGTATCTGATAAACCTATGGCGGCAATCGATAAAACTATAACGGTATCTGATAAACCTATGGCGGCAACTAATAAAACTGACGGGTTTGAAAGCGAAGAGATATTGGAGAGCAGATATTCAGAGGAAGCTGATATAGCTGAGAAGGAATATACTGAGAAATCAGAACAATCCGGACTGGCAGAAAAATATGAAGAAGTACCGGATAGTGAAATATCATTAGTTCAAAAAGAAATAGCCGGAGAAGGTGAAAGTGAGATAATTATTGCCTCTGAATTTGAACAACAGGACAATGAAAAATCCCGGGATGTAATATCACGATTACAAAGTAAATATCTTAGTAAACTTGATAATTCAAATTCCGGGGATTTATTGCTTGCAGAAAGACACAATGAGAAACCTGCAGAAGCAAATATAGAGTTTTCTGACTATGGTGAGGAATATAATATTGATGACACTCAGGATAAATCATGGGAAAACCAGTGGGCCGTGGGAGGTCAGTTAGCTCCTCTTTATTCTTATCGAAATTTCGCTTCTGACTACTTAAGCGACTATGTAAAGGATCAGATAAATTCAAATGAATCAGGAGTTATAGCTTATGCTATGGGTGTTAATGTTGCTGTTACTCCTGGTAAAAGACTATCCATACAATCCGGAATATATTATTCCAAATATGGACAACATACTGATGTTCTGAATATTACTTCAAATAATCCTGAGCCATCATCATGGGATCAACCCGAGGAAGAAGATGGTACTTCCAGTATTTTATTTTCAAACTCAACTGGTACTGTTGCCACATCAAGAGGTGACCAATTATCATTTATTGGGACTTATAATTCTGGTTTAAATGATAAAAGAGACCTTATGAGTAATCAGTTATATAATTCAGACATAAACTCTAATTCAACGGCCACCCAATATTTCGAATACCTGGAAATTCCAATCGTTATAAAATATAAATTAATAGATAGAAAGATTGATCTAAATATTTTAGGCGGACTTAGCACAAATTTTCTAATTGGAAATGATATCTACCTGGATGAAGGGGACGGGGACCATAAATATGGAGAAACTATAAATATTAGTTCCACAAATTATTCGAGTTCAATAGGTATGGGATTAGAATATCCGGTTTTATCAAATTTTATTGTAAATGTTGAACCGAAATTCAAATACTATCTTAATCCGATTGATAAAAAACCTTCTTACAATATACATCCCTATTCTATTGGAATATTTACAGGCATAAGTTATATATTTTAAGATCTTACTTTATATCTGCCGATACAGCAATCCTCATTCGTTTTAATTTCGGAGGATAACTCCATCAATCCCGCCTGCACTGTAATACTTTATAGTTTACTAATCACCAATTCACTCTATCGCAGGCCCGCATTTTTGTCTGGCCAGCCTCCATCTCTAGCTTAAGTTTATAACCTAAGCTAGTATACGGGCCCTTGCTACGACTCTTCACAAAGATTTATTCTCCAAATTTTTTGAAGGCCGGGTTTAATATTTCCGGATTGTTGAAAATCATACATGAAAAATTCCTTTTAATTTGATTAATTTTGTGCCTTCATTCATTTTAGATTAATGTTTTATTAATAAAAATAATGATACAGTGAATAATAATAGTAGAATTAAGATTGGAAAGCCGTTCAGATTGAATTTTTTAGTATACATCGCTGCATTGGCAATTATTGTATGCCTGGGATTAAGCATTCAGAGCTTTACTAATTCAGAAAAAAATAAGGAAGTTGATGTTGAAAATTGTATTTACAGTGTAAAGTCGGTTAAAACTCCGCAAAAGCTTGAATTTGCGGGTGAAAGGGTGCCTCTTGATAATTTTGATATCAGGGAAAGTCTGGATAAAGAGTTATTAATTAACACATATTGGCATTCACAAACAATATTATTTATTAAAAAGGCTAACAGGTATTTTCCTTTAATTGAGCAGGTATTAAGAGCTAATAATATTCCTGATGATTTTAAGTATCTTGCTGTTGCTGAAAGCGGATTATCTAATGTTGTTTCTCCAAAAAAGGCCGTAGGTTTTTGGCAGCTTTTGGAGGGGACTGCAAAGGATTACGGTCTTGAAGTTACAAATGAAGTTGATGAAAGATACCATCTGGCAAAGTCAACTGAGGCAGCCTGCAAATTTTTCAAAGAATCATACGAAGTATATGATAGCTGGACTCTAACGGCAGCTTCTTTTAATGCCGGAAGACGAGGAATAGACAGACAAATTGTCAGGCAAAAACAAAATGACTATTATGATTTATTATTATTTGAAGAAACTGCGAGGTATATATACAGAATCCTGGCTTTAAAATTAGTAATGTCGAATCCTGAAGAATATGGATTTTATCTCGATAAAAATGATTTTTATAGTACAATACCATATTATGAAGTTAAGGTTGATTCAACTATCACTAATATTGCAGAATTTGCATTATCTCATTCTACAAATTATAAAATAGTAAAAATTCTGAATCCGTGGTTACGTGAAAACTCTGTTTCAAATAAATACAATAAAACTTATATAATTAAGATTCCGCAAATGGGTATAAGGAGTTATTCCAAAGTATTGAAATCAGATATTAATGATTAAATATTACTTACCAGGACTGATTATTTTTTAATAATTTTAATAGCAGTATTTTAAATAAAACACCTGTCAGCAATTGAAAGAAGAAGCATATAACATAATTGAATCGGATGAGCAAATTGAAGTGATTGGTGCACGGGTTCATAACCTGAAGAATATTGATATTACGATTCCAAGAAATAAATTTACTGTAATTACCGGATTAAGTGGTAGCGGCAAATCATCCTTAGCATTTGATACAATTTATGCTGAAGGGCAGCGTAGATTTTTTGAAACACTGTCAGCTTATGCAAGGCAATTTTTGGGGAATATGGAGCGTCCTGACGTAGACAAAATTACTGGATTAAGTCCTGTAATATCAATTGAACAGAAAGCAACAAGCAAGAATCCCAGGTCAACAGTCGGTACGATTACTGAAATCTATGATTTCTTAAGGTTACTTTTTGCAAGGATTGGAGTAGCTTATTCTTATAACACTAATGAAAAAATGGTGAGGTTCACTGATGAACAAATTATAAGTCTTATTTTAGAGAAATTCAGGAAAAGGAAGATTATTATACTAGCTCCGGTAGTAAAGGGAAGAAAGGGACATTACAAAGAACTCTTTGAACAAATAAGAAGAAAAGGTTTTATAAATGTAAGAGTTGATGGCCAGATAACTGAATTAAAATATGGACTGAAGGTCGATCGTTTTAAGACACATAATATAGAGATAGTTATCGATAAGCTGTTAATATCTGAAATTGACGGGAATCGCCTTAAGAATTCAATTTCAAATGCAATGCAGCATGGTAAGGGAATATTAATGATTTTGGATATAGACAATAATGATACCAGGTATTTTAGTAAACAATTAATGTGTCCGACGACCGGCATATCCTATAATGAACCGGCGCCTCATTCTTTTTCATTTAATTCACCGCAAGGTGCCTGTAAAAGATGCAATGGCTTAGGTACAATAAATGAAATTGACATAAACAGGATTATTCCTGATAAGGATTTAAGTATTAAGAAAGGAGGTATTGAACCTTTAGGAAAATATAAAAATTCACTCATCTTCTGGCAAATTGAGGCTATTGCCAGAAAGTATAAATTTACACTTAATACTCCCATAAAGAATATTCCGGAAGACGGACTTAATGTAATATTATATGGCTCTGAGGAGTCGTTTAAACTTGAAAATACGCCACTGGGGACATCTTCAAATTATTTTTTAAGTTTTGAAGGCATCGTTAATTATATTGCCAGCCATCAGGAAAATAATCACTTGAAAAAGGAGAATCCATGGATCCGGCAATTCATTAAAAGAATTTCATGCCCTGAATGCAAAGGCAGCAGACTTAGGAAAGAATCACTTCATTTTAAAATTCATGATAAAAATATTGCACAATTAGCATCCATGGATATCGATGAATTGGCAAATTGGGTAGATAATATTGGGAAGTATTTATCAGACAGACAGAAAAAAATAGCCACAGAAATTTTAAAAGAATTACAGAACAGGATCAAATTTCTTTTAAATGTCGGATTAAACTATCTTTCACTAAACCGGGGTGCCAGAAGTCTATCCGGAGGCGAAAGCCAAAGAATAAGACTGGCAACTCAAATAGGTTCTCAATTAGTAAATGTATTATATATTCTTGATGAACCGAGTATTGGATTGCATCAGCGAGATAATAAAAAATTAATCAGTGCTTTAAAAGAGTTAAGAGATGCAAATAATTCAATTATTGTGGTTGAGCATGATAGGGAAATGATTCTTTCAGCAGATCATATTATCGATCTTGGCCCCTATGCAGGAAGACATGGGGGAGAAGTAATGGCCGTAGGATCACCACAAAAACTGATGAAAAGTAATACGCTCACTGCAAAATATTTAAAAAATGAGAAGAAAATACCTGTTCCGGATACCCGCAGGCCCGGTAGTGGGGAATCAATTTTTTTAACGGGAGCTTATGGTAACAATTTAAAAAATGTAAATATCGAATTTCCGCTGGGTAAATTTATTTGCATAACAGGAGTTTCAGGAAGCGGTAAATCATCACTTTTAAATGAAACCCTTTATCCGGTTCTTAGCAAACATTTTTATCGGTCTAACAAGGAATCATTACCATATAAGTCTATTAAAGGGATACAAAATATCGATAAAGTAATAGAAGTTAATCAGTCTCCACTGGGAAAAACTCCACGATCGAATCCTGCAACTTATACAGGAGTTTTTTCAGATATTAGAAAATTATTTGAACAAACTCAGGAATCTAAAATCAGGGGCTATAAAGCAGGGCGTTTTTCTTTTAACGTCAAGGGAGGAAGATGTGAAACATGTCAGGGTGCAGGAGTTCAGACTATTGAAATGAATTTTTTACCGGACGTATATGTTGTATGTAATGATTGTAACGGAAAAAGATATAACCGCGAAACGCTTGAAGTAAGATATAAAGGTAAATCCATCAGCGATGTTCTGGATATGACAATTAACATGGCTGTTGAATTTTTTAAAAATGTGCCTTCAATACTTAAGAAACTTAAAACCCTGAAACAGGTCGGACTTGGCTATATTACACTGGGTCAACCTTCCACCACTCTTTCCGGGGGTGAATCACAACGAGTAAAACTAGCTTCAGAATTATCAAAACGGGATACAGGTAAAACATTATATATTCTGGATGAACCAACTACCGGGCTTCACTTCGACGATGTAAGGATTTTGCTTGAAGTATTGAATCGCCTGGTTGATAAAGGTAATACCATTATTGTTATCGAGCATAACATGGAGGTTATAAAAATAGCTGACCATATAATTGATATGGGAAAAGAAGGGGGTATACAGGGAGGAGAAATAGTATGTTGCGGAACACCTGAAGATATTTCGGTGAATAAGAATAGCTATACTGCTGAATTTCTTAAAAGAGAGCTGGACGAATAAAGCAGTATACTGCTAATATTTGTGAATAATGATGAACTTTTAATATATATTATCGTAATAAAATCAGGGTGTAATACTTCAGAAAATTTTTTAACTTTCTGAATATTATTTTAAATAATTATAATAATGTGAGTTATGAATAAATTATCAAAGATTACAAGCAATGAGGAAAAGATAAAAAGAGCCTTTAAGAAAAAAAACTGGAATGAAATAAAGACATCAGACAGCTGGAAGATTTTTAAAATAATGTCCGAATTTGTTGAGGGATTTGAAAAATTAGCCAGAATTGGCCCTTGCGTATCAATGTTTGGATCAGCGCGAACTGAACCGCTAACAAAATATTATAAGCTGGCTGAAGAAATTGGCTATCAACTTACGCAGCATGGTTACGGTGTAATAACCGGAGGAGGAGCAGGTATTATGGAAGCGGCAAATCTTGGAGCAAAAAGAGGGAACGGCAGATCAGTAGGCATAAATATCGATTTACCGTTTGAGCAGGATGCTAATTTGTTTATTGATTCTGACAAGTTGATAACTTTTGACCATTTTTTTGTAAGAAAAGTGATGTTTATGAAATATTCCCAGGGCTTTATTGTATTGCCAGGCGGTTTCGGAACATTTGATGAGTTATTTGAAGCTCTTACTCTTATTCAGACAGAAAAGATCGGTAAATTTCCAATAATCCTTGTGGGGAAGAAATATTGGGAAGGACTTATTAGTTGGATTAGGAATGTTATGCTTGATGAAGAAAAAAATTTAAGCAGTGAAGACCTGGATTTGTTTATTGTTGTTGATACTGCCACTGAAGCGATTAAGCATATTGATGAATTCTATTCGAAATATCTGCTGACTCCTAATTTCTGATAGGAAAATTGTTAATCAATATTCCTGGTAAAAACCCGCAACTCCTTCAGGGCTCGACGAAAAAGGCACAATAAGTTATTAACAATTTGTGTTAAAAACTTATTGCTATTAATCTTGTAATTGACTATTTTTAACTTACAATAAAACAACGATTTGATGTTAAGAATATTTATTGTTTTTTTAAATCTGTTGGTAGTTTTTTTTATAAGTAATTTTCAGGCTACTGATGTTTCATTAAGAATGGCTGCTCCTCAGGAGGTTACTGCAGGAACTGAGTTTGAAGTGCGGATTACTGTGAATAAAGGCGATGTTGAAAGTTTTTCCCGTTTTCAGCAAGTCATTCCTGCCGGTCTTTCAGCTTCATCTTATTTATCATCAAATGCAGATTTTACATTCGAGGATAAAAGGATTAGGATGATTTGGCTAAAATTGCCCGAGGCTGACGAGTTTACTTTTATCTATAAGGTTAAGGTAGATGAACGATTAAAAGGAACCTTTTCTGTTGGCGGAAAATTCTCGTTTATTGAAGACAATGAAAGGAAATCCGTCACACTTACTTCTCAGTCAATAACCATAAATCCTTCTCCAGTAATAGATCCTAATCTTATTGTTGATATAAGTGAATTTGAAGAAAAAGTGATTCAATATATTCCGGCTGCTTCAATGGAGTCTGAAAATATTGCCTGCATAAGGCAAAAACCGTTCCTGGGTGATGCCGGTGATGAATATATAGTAAATCTATTAGTAAATAAGGAAGATAAAAAGAAATTTGCAAAAATAGAAGAAGATATACCATATGGTTATACTGCTGTTAATATCGATGATAAAAACGGGATCTTCACTTTCAAAGATCAGAAAGCAAAATTCCTCTGGATGAACCTGCCGGCAGAATCCTTTTATATTGTGTCGTACAGACTTATCCCTAAAAATGATGCGAAGCTCGGTTCACCTGTTGTTAGTGGTAAATTTTCCTACCTTGTCGATGAGAAAACAATTAGTATTAATGTTGTTGAAAAAGATTTGGATTTAGCATCTATAACCAGTGAACAGCTACAAAGTATTATAACAGAACTTAAAACTCAGCCTCTTCCTTTATTAGCTGAAGTTGAGCAAAAAGTACCTGATGCTGAAGTAAAGACTGATGTACCGGAAAATCTGGTTGTCGAAGAAGAAAAACAACCGGTTAAATCAGACGTTACCAAGCCAAAAGGGACAAAAACCAAAAAATACAAGTTTAAGCGTGATTTGGCATATGTGCTGGAGCCGGAATCCGGTATCTATTATCGTGTTCAAGTTGCTGCAGGGCATAAGCCCGTTGATATCAAACGTTATTTTAAAAAATATAAACTTGAGAGGGAAGTAAGAAAAGAATTCCATGAAAACTGGCTTAAATATTCAGTCGGCTCTTTTGAAATATATAAAGAAGCCAGAGATTACAGGATTAATATATGGAATACTACTGATATTGATGATGCATTCGTATCAGCTTACAATAATGGGATAAGAATAACAGTTCAGGAAGCTTTAATGATTGCAAACCAAAAATGGTATAAATAAAAAAATAGCTGTAAGCTTTTTGCTGTTGATTATTAGAATGAAGAAGTACCAGGCTTATAATTATAAACAGTTGAATTATATATAACTCATTTTTATGGTTCGGTTAAAATTTATTTTAACACTATTGGCAGGCAGTATAATTTGTCAATTATTTGCGCAGGAGGATGAGTTTGATAAAATATTGAACCAAACTGTGGAGAATATTAATCCTGTATATAAACCTGTAGTTGGATTTGGCGGGGGAGTGCTTAATTTTTTCGGCGATATAAAGAATAACAATTATTCACCCCCATTAGGTGAATTGGGCTATAAAGTAAATGTAGCAACTTATATTGATAATAGTCAGTTCTATAAAGCAAACTTCTATTTTATGGGCGGTAAGATATCAGGAAATGAAAGAAACTATAGTAATCCGGCCCGTAATTTTAACTTTCAGTCAGATATTTATACTTTCGGATTTAATGTTAACTATGATTTTGATCATTTTTATAAGAAGAAAGAAAGAAGTGTCCATCCTTTTATTTCATTAGGATTTGAAACAGTAATATTTGACTCAAAAACCGATAGCATTGGTTATTATGTAACACTTGAAAACGGTAATGAGCTGGAAGTTCCCGGCAAATTATATTATTGGTCGGATGGTACAATAAGGAATTTACCTGATGATCCTGTCAATGAAATTAATAGCATCTTTATGCAGAGGGATTATAAATATGAAACACCTTTAAGAAAATATGACTGGGGACTTGGCAGTTATCCGCAATATGCATTTGCTGCGGTTTTTGATTTCGGATTAGACTACCACTTATCTGACCGGTTAATGCTCAGATTGGGCAATTCAGTACATTATACATTTTCTGATGTAATTGATCATGTGAGTTCAAAAAATGATCCTGCCATAAATCAGTCAGTTATTGTTGGAGATAAAATAGCCGACTGGTTCAACTTTACGTATGTGACCTTTCATCTTGATTTATTCTCAAGCCCAAAGACATTACAGGTTGAAAGACTAATTGCTGATATTGACTACGATTACTCCTTGTTCTATACTGATCTTGATAATGACGGCTGGTACGATGGCTGGGATGATTGTCCGGATACACCTCCAGGGGCTGTCACAGATTCATCAGGCTGTGCCGTTGATACAGATAATGACGGTGTCCCTGATTATATGGATGATGAAGTACCTACAAGGCCTGGGGCATTTGTGAATAATAGTGGTGTTGAAATTACTGAAAATGATTTAATTGCTATATTGGACAAATCCATGGCTGTAGGGAGGAATGAGATAGACATTTATATCAGAGGTCCTGAGAGTTACAGGCCCAGTCGAAAATCTAAGTCGGTGGAAATCCCGGATAAATTCAAATCATTAGATTCTGATCAGGATAGTTATATTTCGTTTGATGAAATGCTGCGTGGAATTGATAATTTCTTTGACTATGACACTGATTTAACACCGGAAGATATCTATAAATTAAATAACTTTTTCTTTTCTCAATAACATTGGAAGCATAACCAGATGATTTAATCCTTATGTTTTACGAAGCCTGTCTAACTGGCGCTCTGTATCTTTCCTTTTCATGTTTTCTCTTTTGTCGTATTCTCTCTTTCCTCTGGCTAAGACAATTTCGAGCTTAGCATAACCATTGTCAGCAATAAATAAATGCGTAGCAACAATGGTTAAGCCTTTTTCCTTGACATTTTTATCAAGTTTTTTTAACTCTCTCCTGGTTAATAATAGTTTCCTGTTTCGTTTGGGATCATGATTATAATGAGTCCCCCACTTATATTCAGCAATATGCATCCCTTTCACCCATAGCTCTCCATTAATAAAAAAACAATACGAATCAACCAGACTGGCCTTTCCAAGTCTTATGGACTTAATTTCCGTTCCGGTCAGTTGCATCCCGGCTGTAAATTTTTCAATAAATTCGAAGTTGTGCCGGGCTTTTTTATTTTTAATATTAATTTTATTTGACATTAATATGTATTTGCTAGGGCATGCAAAGTAATACTATTTTTAATTAATGGGCAAAATTATATACGATTTAATAACAGTATTAGGGCCAACTGCCTGCGGCAAGACCAAGTTTGCGGCTAATCTTGCATCACACCTAAATGGTGAGATAATAAGTGCTGACTCCCGTCAGGTATACAGAAGGATGAACCTCGGAACAGGTAAAGATTATGATGACTATATTGTGGACGGGAAAAATGTTCCCTATCATCTAATAGACATTCTGGAACCCGGTGATAAATTCAATGTATATGAATTCCAGAAACATTTTCTTAAAGCCTATAACGGGATTATAGCAATGAACAAAACTCCATTATTATGTGGTGGTTCAGGTATGTATATCGAAGCAGTTACAAAAGGCTACAGATTAATACCTGTACCTCAGAATAAAGAACTTAGAAATGAATTGGAATCTAAATCACTGGAAGAACTTGCAAAAATGTTGTCTTCCTTTAAAAAATTGCATAACATAACTGATATTGATACAAAAAAGAGAGCCATAAGAGCAATTGAAATCGAAAAATATTATATAGGGCAACCGGAATTAAAGCAGGAATTTCCTGATATTAATAATATCTATTTAGGTATAAAGCCTGATATAATATCCCGCAGAACTAGAATATCCGAACGATTAAAAGAGCGTTTAGGAAGAGGTATGGTTGAGGAGGTTGAAAATCTTATCAAGGAAGGTATAAGACCTGAAGATTTGATTTATTATGGACTGGAATACAAATACATAACTCAATATATTACCGGTGAAACGGATTATGATAATATGGTCCGGAAACTTAATATTGCTATTCACCAGTTTGCAAAAAGGCAGATGACATGGTACAGAAAAATGGAAAGAGAGGGGTGTAAGATATACTGGTTTGATGTTTATATGCCTTTGGAAGAAAAGGTTTTTCGGGCTTTAAAGTTACTGAAAAGGGGACAGCCCCCTCTTGTCCCATAAGAATACTGCGTCTTTCCGAGGGGGCTGTCCCCTTTTTTGTCCCTTTTTTGTCCCTTTTTTTGAAACCTAATAAACATCAATACCGTTTAAAAAATAGTCTAACTTATATTTATGCGTAATTAATTAAGTATTTAATTCAAAAACCGTCTAAATCATGAAAAAAATTGGAATAATATTTTTGGGAATTATTTTCATATCAGGATTTTTCTTCGCATGTGAAAAAGCTGATAACGGAAAAATCAATAATGTAAATAATGGTGATTCAAGTCTTTATATTGCGGGTTATTCAATTGCTACGGAGAGTGCACTTAGATCAATTCCGGAACAATATATAAATACTGCACGTAACAATCTTCATATTGCTTATCAACACACATCTCATGGTACACATGTAGCAAGAGGTATGTTTGGTTTACAGGATTTTAAGGATGGCGATAGTGAACTCTTTGGCATA
>Ga0114922_10003856_pt1 | contig 13955 bp, 7 predicted proteins | sample AartaG_FD_100975 | JGI IMG/M metagenome (GOLD analysis project Ga0114922, IMG submission 100975) | Deep subsurface microbial communities from Aarhus Bay to uncover new lineages of life (NeLLi) - Aarhus_00045 metaG | ecosystem: Environmental > Aquatic > Marine > Oceanic > Sediment | place: Aarhus...
ACCTGCGCCACCAAAAGGGTAGGAGATTGCTGGGTTTTGTGGTGGCGGGTTGGGAGAGTTCCGGGCCTGAAGGCCCGGAACACCGACAGCAGCCGAACGGCCGGCGGGCATGCGGAGACATGCCCGCCCTACAACGGGATTCTTCGCTGCGCTCGGGATGACGGAGGGAGCGGGCTAGGATTTGCGGAGGCGGGCGGTCATTGCGCGGATGTGGCCGTCGAGGCCTTCGAGGGCGGCGAGGGCGCGGACGATGTGAGCGTGGTCCTTGACGGCTTCCTTCGAGGTGTAGATGATGCTGGAGCGGTGGAAGAAGTCGGCCGTCCCCAAACCTGACGAGAAGCGCGCGGTGCGGCCGGTCGGCAGGACATGGGAGGCCCGATGACGTAGTCGCCGAGGGTGACGGGGGAGGTGGAGCCGACCGAGATGCAGCCCGCGTTCCGGATCTTGGGGAGCCAGGAGAAGGGGCTCTCGGTGCATATTTGGACATGCTCGGGGGCAAGTTCGTTGGACACGTCGCAGGCCTCGTCCATGGTCTTTGTGATGACGATGGCCCCTCGGTCTGTGATGGACGCCCAGGCCTGGGCCTTGCGGGAGAGTCGGCGCACCTGCTTCGCCAGCTCGTTCTGCACGGGCTCTACGAGAGAGCGGGCGGGGGTGATCAGGATGGGCACCGAGTCAGGGCCGTGCTCGGCCTGGGCGAGGAGGTCGGCGGCGATGAGGCGCGGCTCCGCCGTCTCGTCCGCGAGCACCACCACCTCGGAGGGGCCGTAGAGGCCATCGATCCCCACGGTGCCGTAGACCAGCTTCTTCGCGAGCTGAACCCAGATGCTGCCCGGGCCGAATATCTTATCGACCTTGGGAATGGTCTCGGTGCCGTAGGCGAGGGCGGCAATGGCCTGGGGGCCGCCTACCTTGAACACTCGGTGGAGGCCCAGGAAGTCGGCGGTGGCGAGGGTGGCGGGATGGACGTTGCCCCGGGAGTCGGCGGGGGTGCAGACCACCATCTCGTCCACCTCGGCCACCAGTCCCGGCACGGCAGTCATTATCAGGGAAGAGGGGTAGACGGCGGTGAATCCCGGGACGTGGATTCCGACGCGCTCGATCGGGGTGAACTTCTGGCCGAGCACGGTACCGAGCTCTCGCAGGTCGAACCAATCCTGCGGGCGCTGCTTTTCGTGGTAGCTGCGGACGTGCTCCACGGCCCCCGCGACGGCCTCGAGGAAGGTCTTCCCGGCGGCGCGCCTGCCGCGGGCGAACTCCTTCTCCGTGACGGCGAGCCGCTCGGCCGTCATGCCGGGGCAATCGAAGCGGCGGGTGTACTCGATGACGGCCTCGTCGCCGCGGGCGCGCACGGCCTCTACGATGTCGCGAACGGAGGCCTCGTGCTCGGATACTTCCTCGAGGAGGTGGGTGGACAGCTCGTCCGCGATCTGCTTGGGAGTTGTGCTTCGCGTTGTGAGTATGCGCATAGGTTCGCCTCCCGTTGAGCGACGGCCGGCGGGCATGCCGCCTTTGGCGAGATACCCGCCCTACAGAACGGCAACGGCTGGCGGGCATGCAGAGACATACCCGCCCTACAGAACGGCAACGGCCGGCGGGCATGCAGAGACATACCCGCCCTACACAACGGCAACGGCTGGCGGGGTTCGGTGACCCCGCCCTACAGGGGCAGGAGACAAGCTCCTGCCCAACCAAAGAACGCCCGGCGGGGTCAGGAGACCCCGCCCTAGAGTGGCTACTCGATCCAGACGGCGCCGTCGCCGAGCAACTGCTGGACGGCGTGGGCGAACTGCTCGCCCCGGGCGACGAGGAAGGCGGGGCCGAGGCGGAGGCAGCGTTCATGCTCTCCCATGTGGATGTGAATGAGCACCTCGGTGTCGCCGTGGAACTGGCCGATCATCTCCCTTAGCCGGCCCATGGCGTCTGGGGCCGCTTGCGCGGGGACGCGTATGTGGACGCGCTCGGAGGGCGGGTCGGCCGGGGGCGGGTCGGCTTCAGGGTTCGCGGGCGCGGGGTTCGCGGCGGGTCGGGGCTTTCGCCGCGGGGCGCGGTCGGCGCGGCCGTTGCGGCGGTTGTTATTGGAGCGCAGAGCGTGAATAGCTTCCTCGTCATCCAGCTTGGCGATGGCCTCTGCGAGGAGGCGGTTCTGCCCGCCGGAGTCGCGCTCTTCGCGCCAGCGGTCGTCAAGCTCCGGGCGCCCCCTGACGGCGACGACGGCTTGGTCAACGAGGGCCGCTCCGCACTTCTCGTAGGCATCCGGGAGGAGAGTGGCTTCGATGGCGCCGGTCAGGTCTTCGAGGGTGAAGAAGGCCATCATGCGGCCGCTGCGGGTGACGATCTTGCGATAGGAGGTGATAATGCCGCCGAGGATAACGTCTCCCTCCGCTCCCTCCTGCGACACCTGAGCGACGGTGGCGGTGGCGACTTTTGCCAGTTGGGACTCGACGGCGCTGAGGGGATGCCCGGAGAGGTAGGCGCCAAGGCGATCTTTCTCCATGGCGAGGAGCTCGGTGGGGGGGAACTCGGGCACGGCCGGGAGTGGAGGCGAGGGAGGCTGCATGGCGCCATCGGCGCCGTCACTACCGAATAGGGAGGTCTGCCCGGCCTGGCGATCGCGGTGGATGCGAGCGCCCCAGTCGAGCGCCTGATCGACAGCGGCGACGACCTGGGCGCGGGAGTGGCCCAGGGAGGCAACGGCCCCGGTGCGGGCGAGGCTGTCCAGGGCCTGCTTGTTGAGCTTGCCGGGCTCGAGGCGGCTGCACATCTCGTAGAGGTCGCGGAAGGGGCCGTTCTCGGATCGGTCGGCGACGAGGGCCAGCACGGCCCCGTGGCTGACGTGCTTGACTCCGGCGAGGCCGAACCGGATCTTCCCGTGCTCGACGGTGAATCCGGCATCACTTGTGTTGACATCCGGGGGCAGCACTTCGATATCCATGCGGCGACATTCCTGGACATAGGCGGCGACCTTGTCCTTGTCGTCCATGAGGCTGGTGAGCTGGGAGGCCATGAACTCGGCGGGGTAGTGGGCCTTGAGATAGGCGGTCTGATAGGCGTTGATGGCGTAGCTGGCGGCGTGGGCCTTGTTGAAGCCATAGCCGGCGAACTCGGCCATCCGCGACCAGATTTCTTCCGCCACCTTGCGGGCGACGCCGTTCTTCTCGGCCCCCTCGAGGAACTCGCCCCGCATGGTGGCCATGGCGTCGTGGACCTTCTTGCGCATGGCGCGCAGCACGGTTTCGGCGGAACCCATGGTGAAGCCGCCGAGCTGACGCGCGATCTCCATCACTTGCTCCTGATAGACGATCACGCCGTGGGTTCTGTCGAGTATGGGTTCGAGGTCGGAGTGGAGATAGGTGATGGGACGGGTTCCGTGCTTACCGGCGATGAACTCGGGGATGCGAGCCATGGGGCCGGGCCGGTAGAGAGCGACGAGGGCGATGATGTCTTCGAGGCAGTCGGGCTTGAGCTCGGTGACGACCTGGCGCATGCCACTGCTCTCCAATTGGAAGACCCCCGCGGTCTCCCCCTTGGCGAGGAGCTGGAAGGTGGCGGGGTCGTCGTAGGGGATCTGCTGCAGATCGATGCGCTCGGCGCGGCTGTGCTCGATCAGCTCCAGCGCGTGCTTGATGACGGTGAGGGTGCGAAGCCCGAGGATGTCCATCTTGAGCAGGCCGGCGTCGGTGACGGCGGCCATGTCAAACTGGGTGGTTACGCCGTCGCCTTCGGTGGAGCGCTGGAGGGGGACGACACGCCTGAGGGGCTGGTCGGAGATGACGACACCGGCGGCGTGGGTGGAGGCGTGACGCGCCAGGCCCTCGATGCTCATGGCGGTGTCGAGAAGGCTGCGCGCGGTGCTGTTCTCCTCGTACTCGCGGGCGAGGTCGGGATTCTTCTCGACGGATTCGCGGATGGGTCGGCCAGCGTCGATCTGCTTGGCGATGCGGTCCACCTCGGGAATGGGGACGCTCATGGCGCGGCCGGCGTCCCTGACTGAGAGGCGAGGACCCATGGTGCCGAAGGTGATGATCTGGGCGACGTGCTCGGTGCCGTACTTGTCGGAGATGTAGCGGATGACCTCATCGCGGCGAGTGTCTTCGAAGTCGAGGTCAACGTCGGGCATGGAGACGCGGTCCGGGTTGACGAATCGCTCGAAGGGGATGCCGAGCTTGATGGGGTCCACGCCGGTGACGCCGAGGAGGTAGAGGATCACGCTGCCGGGAGCGGATCCCCTGCCTGGGCCGACGAGGATTCCCCGTTCTTTGGCGGAGCGGACGATGTCCCAGGTTATGAGGATATAGGTGGAGAGGCCCTTGCGGGCGATGATGTCGAGCTCATAGTCGAGCCGCCGGCGGATCTCAGGAGGGGCGCCGGGGTAGCGCTCGGGGAGGGGCTGGAGGCAGAGGTGGCGGAGGTAGGTGTTCGCAGTGTGGCCCTCGGGGACTGCGAAGTGGGGCAGCACGACGCTGCCGGACTCGAGGTCGACCTGGCATCGGTCGGCGATCTCGACGGTGTTGGCGAGGGCCTCGGGGAAGTCGGCGAAGAGCTGGCCCATCTCCTGGGGGGACTTGAGGTAGAACTGATCGGTGGGAAAGCGCAGCCGGTTGGGGTCGTCGACGGTGGTGTTGGTCTGGACGCAGAGGAGCACGTCGTGGCTCCGGGAATCCTCTCTGGTCAGGTAGTGGACGTCGTTGGTGGCGACGAGGGGGAGGTCGAGATCGGCGGCAAGACGGACCAGGTGTGAGTTGACCTTGCTCTGGTCGGGGATTCCGTTCTCCTGGAGCTCGAGGTAGAAGCGCTGGGGTCCGAAGAGGTCGCGGTAGCGGGAGGCGAGGGAGCGGGCCTCCTCCTCGCGCTCCTGGAGGAGCAGGGACGGGATCTCGCCGGAGAGACAGGCGCTGAGGGCGATGAGGCCGTCGGAGCAGCGGGAGAGGAGCTCGAAGTCGACGCGGGGTTTGTAGTAGAAGCCCTCCAGGTAGCTATCGGTGACGAGTGCGATGAGGTTGCGATAGCCGGTGTCGTTCTCGGCAAGGAGGAGGAGGTGGCGGAGGTTGGAGTCGGCCTTGCCGTCTTTGTCGAAGCGGGTGCGAGGGGCAACGTAGACCTCGCAGCCGATGAGGGGCTTGAGGTGGCGGCGGCGGCAGGCCTTGAAGAAGGGGACGATGCCATAGAGGGCACCATGGTCGGTGATGGCGAGGCCCTGGAGTCCGAAGTGGGCGGCGCGGGAGGCGAGGTCGTCGATGCGGCAGGCGCCGTCGAGGAGGCTGTACTCGGTGTGCACGTGGAGGTGAGCGAAGCGAGGGCTGCCATTCGGCGCTGACACGATTGGCTCCTTGTGACCGGGACTGCGATGATAGTGCGATTGCCGAGCGCCACCCTCTGTGAACCGACTAGCTGGGCACTGCGGCCGCCCGACCGCTTCCCTCGATCTAGCCGCAGGTGGACCCGCCGGGCGGACAGTATGATAGCACGGGTAGGAGTGATTGTAAATAGACCGGAGTGAGGGAGAGTCTGGGCCGGGGTTGCGCGCGCCGCGAGGCCTGGTGGTACGGAGGGGTTGTCTTGCGCCGAACTCTCACTGGGTGGCCAGATGCCGCCAGTAGAACGGCAGCGGTACAGCACCCCCAGGACGAGTCTGGATATCCTCATAGGCCTGGCAGACCGCGGCAAATGTAAGTGAGTTCGCGGAGCTAAGGGATGAGAACTTCACGTCGTCTCCTGCGCGGAGAGCGTCGAGTGCTTCAACGCCGCGCGTAAGCATGCTGAGATAGGCAGTATGCAGTACCTCGGCCTCGTACGGGACGGCGTGTGCGTTCCCTATTCTTAGTAGGCGTTCCCGCTCGCGAACAGCACTGGCCATGTATCGCAGGAAATACGTGGGCGACTCCGTCTGTTTCTGCCAGTCGAGCTTCGCGCGGGCCGACTTATAGCGGGCAAGGCTGCGCGCTAACCATTCGAGATAGGGCCCGAGGTCCGCGGTCGGTGGCGGACGACGCGCCCTTGGCTCTGCCACGAGCTGAGAGTCCATGCGTTGGAGAGCCGTTCTTGCCCTCGACGCGCATCGCTTCTCGCCTGCTGCAGCAGATAGATCCATAATGTAGCAGAGCACTCCTTCGGCGGGCCGTGGTGTAGCGGTTCCGACAGCCTGGCGTTGCGCAAGGCCCATAGCCTCGATCTCCTCTATGATGGAGATCGTTCGCTCCTCACGCCACGTCTCGACATCCAGCCTATCAGCGACAAACTGGAGACAGTCCTTGGCCACGGCGCTGGCGGGTTCGCGCTTCGCGGCAGTCCACGCAAGTTGAAGCGCCTCGTCAATGAGAGTCGAGCGCTCCGGGCCGTCCTGAGCGATGTTGTGGTCGATCACGCGCAGCCCCGCGAAGATTGCGCCCAGCTCCGAGTCTCCCCAGCTGTCGGACGCGGCCTGTTGCCTAAGGCACCGAAGCGCGTCTACTGCTGGACGGCAGCCGCTTAGCCAACCGTCGGGCCCTCTGGGTCCTCTCGTCGCAGTCTCGCCGAGAAGGGCCGAGACGGCTGCGCCGCAGTCCTCGATAGCGCTCGCGCGCGCCCGCGGGCGCGCGCATCCCTGAATGGCCTCGTCATAAGCCGCCAGGATGAACCTAGAGGCAAGGTCGCGGAGCTCCACGGAGTTCTGGCCGACGGAGGTCGCCGAGGGGGGCAAGGTTTGTGAGACGTACTGCGAGCAGACATGACGGAGGGCCCCGAGGAAGGGGTAGGGATCGCCGTCTTGGGTGCTTGAGGCAGCGCGAATGGCGCCCAGCAACTCAGAAAAGACTGCCCGGGCCTCGCTCGGGAAGTGAGCATCCCTCCGATGAAGACTGCCGACGGCGGGAGCGATCCTGCGGAGTGACAGATCGCGTAGACGGTTGGCGATCACCTGCTCCGAGGCGATGTCTGCCATGAGCCGATAGGAGAAGGCGACGGGCACAACCACGATCAACACGATGAGTAGGATCGTCAGCCATTTCCCGGTTGGGAAGACGACCGTTGCGACGAGCAGCACGAACGCGAGGCCCGCTAGAACCAGCAGTAGGGGGTCCCCGAAGATGACACTCTGGACTGCCTGCCAACTACACCTTGCGGACATGGCGCTAACAGGGAAGGCGCACAGAAACGCGACGACAGTGCCAACCGGGAACGCCATGGCCAACTTGAGCGGAATGCCAGATCGCGTGTCGCGAGAATCACCCATGTGGCGTGGCACCCTGAGCCTGTCGAGTTCTTCCGCGGGTCGGCACGGGAGGATGAGGCGGGGAGAGCGGGTCCGACGGTGTCTGGCGTCCTTCGTGGAGCCGTAGGCGAAATGGCTGAGCGACCCCGCGGAGCTGCTCAAAGCGGAACGCGCCGACGGCCTGCTTTGCGCGCATGTGCAGCTGGCCTGCCGTTGTCAGGGCGAGGTGCGACAACGCGCAGCTGGGCGTCAGTTGCCTGGAGCAGCCCCAGTAGTTGCGGAACGGCACCTCGGAATCCCCCCTTGCTCAGAAGCCAACAGGTCGCGCGAGACTGAAGCGTCAGCCAGAACAAGCAAGCAGGCCAGGGACGCAGGTGGACCCGCCGGGCGGGCAGTATGATAGCATGAGCAGGGGGCGTTGTAAATAGCGGGCCGAGATTCTGTCGGCGGGCATGCGGAGACATGCCCGCCCTACAGTGGCAGGAGGCAAGCTCCTGCCGAACGGAGGAGGTGCCCTACGCGCTTGGAGCAAGATCCCGTTCGAGTTCCTCAGGGCAGGCCTTCGCTGCGCTCAGGATGACAGAGGGAGCGGGGTCCGGTGCCCCCGGCCTACAGGAGCCGCCTATCGGCGGCTGCACAGGTTGGAAACCTGTGCAGCCACAAGGGCCGGCGGGCATCGGGGAAGGTGGCAAATGGGCCGAGAGTATGGAAGGCGCGGGGCGTTCACGTTGATCGAGCTGCTGGTGGTGATCGCCATCATCATGGTGCTGGCGGCGATCATCTTCGTGGTGGGAGCGCAGTCCCGGCTGAGGGCGCGCACGGCGGTGTGCGCGAGCCAGATGCGGCAGATCGGGATGGCGCTGGGGATGCGGGCCGACCGGGGTGTGCCTGAGGGGTGGGCCTACGCCATCAGGAAGTGGAATCCGCATGAGCCGCTGCTGCTCTGCCCACAAGGCCCCCAGGATGGACAGACGAATTATGGGGTCAATAAGCACCTGATCGGGAGGCCGGTCGCGGTCAGCGATACGGGGGAGATGGTGCTGCTGTACGAGAGCAAGCGGGCGGGGGAGAGCCTGAGGGGGGACGAGTCGGACGTGGACCTGCGGCACGGCGGGGCGGCGAACTTCGTGTTCCTGGACGGGCACGTGGAGCGGCTGAAGGAGGTTCCGGGGTTTGGGCCGTGAGGCGGGGTAGCGTACTAGCTCAGGGAGCGGACGTGCTGCTCGGCCCGGGTGAGGCGCGTCAGGACACGGTCTTTTCCGAGGACGGCGAGGAGCTCGAAGAGGCCGGGGCCCTTGGTGCGGCCGGTGACGGCGAGGCGGGTGGTGTGGATGACGGGGCCGGCCTTCAGCTCCAACTGCTCGGCGACGCTGCGCACGGCGGCCTCCACGGCGGATGCATCGAAGGGGTCGAGGCGCACCAGCGCGGCGCGGACGGCGGCGAGGAGGTCGGCGGCGCCCTCGCGCCGGAACCACTTGCGCTCTCCCTCGTCGTCGTAGGCCTCGGGGTCGTGGAAGAAGAACTGGGTCAGATCGGGGAGTTCGGCGAGGGTCTTGGTCCTCTCCTGCTCGAGGAGAAGAGCGCCGGAGATGAGCTGCTGGTCGAACTGGTCGGCGAGGTCGCCCAGGACCGACTCCAGGAAGGGGCGGGCGCGGGCGAGGTACTGGTCGGGGGTGAGGCCGCGGAGGTAGACTCCGTTCATCCACTCGAGCTTTTCGCGGTCGAAGATGGCGTTGGACTTGCCGATGCCCTGGACGGAGAAGGTGTCGATGAGCTGCTGCCGAGAGAGGATCTCCCGGTCCTCGCCGGGAGACCATCCAAGGAGGGAGATGAAGTTGGTCAGCGCCTCCGGGAGGTAGCCCTGGTCGCGGTATTCGGTGACGGCGACGGCGCCGTGGCGCTTGGAGAGCTTGGAGCGGTCCGCCCCGAGGATGAGGGGGAGGTGGCCGAACTGAGGGGGGTGGAGGGCGAGGGCGCGATAGACGTGAAGCTGGCGGGGGGTGCCGGAGATGAGGTCTTCGCCGCGGAGGACGTGGGAGATGAGCATTGCGGAGTCGTCCACGGCGCAGGCGAGGAGGTAGGTGGGGAAGCCGTCGGACTTGACGATGACGAAGTCGTCTAGCTCGGAGTTCTGGAACTCGATGCGGCCGCGGACGAGGTCTTCCCAGGCGGTGGCGCCCTCTTCGGGGAGGGCAAAGCGGAGGGCCTTGGGGCGGCCTTCGGCCTCGAGGGCGGCGCGCTGTGGGGAGGAGAGGGTGCGGCATCGGCGGTCGTAGCGGGGAGGGAGGTCCTGGCGCTGCATGTCGCGGCGGCGGGCTTCGAGCTCGTCAGGGGTGCAGTAGCAGGGATAGGCGTCTCCCTGTGCGAGGAGGCGCTCGGCGGCCTGGCGGTATAGGGAAAGGCGTTCGGACTGGAGGTAGGGGCCGTAGTCGCCGCCGACGTCAGGGCCTTCGTCGCAGTCGAGGCCGAGCCAGCGGATGGCGTCGAGGATGTCGGCGAGGGATTCGGGGGTGGTGCGGGAGCGGTCGGTATCCTCGATGCGGAGGACGAAAGCGCCGGCGTGATGGCGGGCGAAGAGCCAGTTGTGGATGGTGGTGCGTGCGGTGCCGATGTGCAGGCGACCGGTGGGGGCGGGGGCCATGCGGACGCGGATTGGTGCGCTCATGCTGGTTCTCTTCCCCGTGGGCCGGGTCTCGGGAGTGAGGTCCCGAGACACCGGCAGAGCAACATGGGGCAGAACGCAAGGTTCCGCCCTACCCGCCTGTCCGGTTTCGGGACTGAAGTCCCGAAACACCGGCAGGTTCTGCTCTACCCGTGTGTCCGGTTTCGGGAGTAAACTCCCGAAAGACCGACGCCCTACAGTCGGGCTAGCTGCTGCGCAGGTACTTGCGCTTGGTTTTCTTGCGGCCCTGAGTGATCTTGCGTTCGTCGAAGACCCAGGTGTCGGAGTTTGCGGGCCGCTGATAGAAGCAGTGGTAGGAGGCGAGGTTGGAGGCGACGACGCGGCGGGTGGTGCGCCGGGCCACATTCACCTCGGCCCAGAGGGTCATGAAGGGGAGGCCTTTCTCGTGGCCGGCGGCCAGGTGCTGCATGATCTGGAGGACGGACCAGTCGCCCTTGGCGGCCTGGCGCCTGATCTTGTTGATGGCCTTGAGACGATCGTCGGTGAGGGCGGTGAAGGGATCCATCTCCTCGGAATAGGAGACGATAAACTCGTCGGGCATGGAGCCGGGGGTGACGGTGAAGACGGATCCGGGGCGGAGCTTGCGGGCGGTGTACCAGTCTCCCAGCTCGTAGAGGAGAGAGGTGGTGTAGCTGAGCCAGACGGGGTATGACTTGCCTTTCTCCTTGTCCACGAAGGAGGCGCAGACGAGGTCGGACTCAGAGGGATAGAAGCGGCGATCGGAGACGCGGACCTTCAGGGTGCCGGCCTTCCAGTGGTCGTGGAGGAGGATGTAGCGGAGCTCGTCGGTGGGCTGCTGCTCGGGGCCGATGTCGATCTCGGGCTCCTCGCCGAAGTCCTCGTAGCGGGGGTCGTGGACCCAGGCGGAGAGGAGGGATTCGAGGCCCTCGTCGTCGAGTTCGGCATCGGGCTCCTCTTCGCCCTCGGTGACGGGGATAGGGAGTAGGGCGCCGGGGACCTTGTGGGTGTGCTTGGGCATCATGCTGGGGAGGGCCCAGGTCTGGCTGCCGACGCGGACGAAGCGGGAGTCGACGGCCATGCCGTTCATGAGGACGTCGATGGCTTCCTGGGCACGGCGGGAGCCGGAGGCGTATTCGAAGACGGCCTCGGCGAGGCGATTGGCGGGCTGGGGCTTCTTGCGACGGCGGAGGTATTTGTAGACATCCTCCAGGTCGGTTGGGGTGATGGTGATGGGGCCCTCGGGTTCCTCCTCCTCGGCCCATTCGGCGGCCCGTTCCTTCTCGGCGCGGCGGGAGAGGCGCTTGAGCTCCTTGTGGTACTCGGGTATGGACTCGACGAGGTCCCAGGCGGGTCCGGAGAGGAGAAGCAGGCGTTCCTCCTGGCGGCAGTCGTGGAAGAGGGCGAGGGGGTCGATCTTGCGCCCTCGGAGGCGCCAGATGGTGTAGGCTAGGACCTTGTTGGGGATCGGGCGGCCGGCGCGGCGGATGAGCTTGATGGCCATCTCGACGGGAGGCTGGTCGGTGCTCATACGGCTGCCGAGCAGCTCGTCGACGAGGGGGCGGAGTTCGGCGGCCTGGAGGAAGAAGTTGCGGAGGAAGCATTTCTCGGGGTCGCGCTCGGAGGTGTCGAGGAACCACTCGTCGAGGCACCAGAGGTCGTCGGGGGTCTGGCAGTACTTGGAGCGGTCGGTAAGCGTGGAGAGCAGGAGGTCATCGAAGAAGTCGACGGGGCGGCGCTGGACGAGGGCCATCTCGTTGTGGATGGCGCGCAGGGATATGGGCTTGCCGAAGGAGCGCATGGCGTATTGGATGGCTCCCTCGAAGGGGAGTTGAATGGCGGTGCGGAGGGCAATGTTCCAGCGGCGATCTTCCATGTCGAAGCGGTCGCTGTAGTAGAGGCTCTTGCGGATGAACTTGGGGGAGAGCTTGATGGTCTCCTCGATCTCGGCGGCGAGCTCGCGGGACTGGGCGGCCTGGCCGGTGTTGAGCATGAGGTCGAAGATGAGGTCCTCGAGGTACTGGACGGCGAAGGACTTGTCCTCTTTTTCGGCCTTCTTGGGCTTCTTGGTGGGTTCCTTGGCGGCTGTCTTCGGCTTCTTGGTAGCTGTCTTGGGCACGTGGGATTCCTCCCCCCAAAGGGTAGCATCGGCGCGGCCGCGCCGATGCCGCTCTGGACTATAGCATTTCGAGGGGAGGGGGTCAAGCGGGGGGTGGGTCTGCGGAGGGAGGGACAGCAGCGGCTAGGGGGCCCCCTCCCGTGTGGGTGGCATATGGGAGCGTCGGGGCAGGAGGCAAAGCTCCTGCCCAACGACAGAACGGCCGGCGGGCGTGCCGCTGATGGCGGACATACCCGCCCCACAGGACCCGCCTGCGGCGGGTGTGGAGGTTGAAAACCTGCGCTACCAAACAGCGGGATTCTTCGCTGCGCTCAGAATGACACAGGGAGCGGGGCCCGGGCAGGTTGGGAACCTGCCCCACCAAACGGCGGGATTGCGTTCGCCTCACTCAGGACAAGCTCCGACCCCGCCGTACAGGAGGCGGCTGTGCCGCCTATGCAGGCTGAAGCCTGCGGTACCCGGGGCTCTGGCGCAGGTTCCCAACCTGCGCCACCAGGGGGAGGGGCCGGCCGAAAGGGGGTGCGCGTTAGGTGATGGGTATGGTGGTGTGCGGCGCGGGTTGAGGTCCCTCCGCTGCGGTCGGGATGACAAATGGGGGCTGAGGGCAGGGCCTGCGCCACCAGGGGGGAGGGGCGAGGCGGCGTCGATGTCGAAGATAGGGGGCCGGTGTTTCGGGAGTCGGCGCGGCGGGTGTTCCGGAGGCCTGCGGAGTCTGCTGTCGGTCGGAGGCAGAGACACCAACGGAGCAGTCAGGAGGAAGTGTGATGGGCGAGTTCTCTGAGCTAGAGGTCGCGGATTGTCACTTGCATGTGTGGGGCCTGGATGGGGTGGGGGAGCTGGTGGGGCTGATGGAGGCGGCGGGACTGAGCAGGATGAGTATGCTGTCGATTGCGATGATGGGTGACAGGAGCTTGAACCAGAACTGCGCGGGGCTGTTGGCGAAGGCGCTGCATCCAGGGAGGATCTACTCGTTCGGGTGTCTGTGGCACCCGCGGACGGGGAAGGCGCAGGACCCGCGGAGCTATGAGGAACAGGCGCGGGGGCTGATCGAGGCCGGATGTGATGGGATGAAGATGCTGGAGGGCAAGCCGACCGAGAGAAAGGCGCTGGGGGAGGCGCTGGACTCGCCGGACTATGACCCATACTACGGCTACCTGGAGTCGGAGGGGATCCCGCTGCTGTACCATGTGGCCGATCCGGGAACGTTCTGGAATCCGAAGGCGCCGAAGGCAATACGGGAGGGTCCTTGGTTCTACGGGGCCGGGGGCTATCAGAGCAAGGAGCAGATCTATGGGGAGATGGAGCATGTGCTGGAGAAGTTCCCTGGCCTGCGCGTGACGTTTGCGCACTTCTACTTTCTGTCGGGCGATCTGGAAAGGGCGGGGGCGTTCCTGGACAGGTGGCCGAACGTGAACCTCGATCTCACGCCGGGAGGTGAGATGTACTGGAACTTCTCGAAGGACCCCGGGAGGGCGCGGGAGTTCTTCGTGAGGTATCAGGACCGGATTCTGTTCGGGACGGACAATATGGCGGGCAGCGGGCTGTACGAGATGAGCAGGGAGGAGGGGGTGGCGAAGATCCGAGCGATGAGAACGTTCCTGGAGACAGACCGAACCTTCGAGTGGCTGGGCGGGAAGCAGCACGGGATTGGGCTGGCGCCGGAGGTGCTGGCGAAGGTATATTGCGGTAACTTCGACCGGTTCGCGGGGGAGACGCCCAAGGCGGTGGATTTCGGGCGGGCCATTGCGGAGTGCGGGCGAGTGATCGAGGTGGCCCGAACGAGCCCGGAGGAAGAGGAGATCAGGCCGGAGTTGGAGGCGATTGAGGTTAAGCTCCGGGAGCTACAGGGAGGGGAACTCCTGCCCGACGGGACAGAATGCCCGCCCTAGAGGACCCGCCTGCGGCGGGTGCGCAGGTTGAAAACCTGCGCTACCAAACAACGGGATTCTTCGCTGCGCTCAGAATGACAGAGGGAGCGGGGCCCGAGCAGGTTGGGAACCTGCCCC
>Ga0114922_10003857_pt1 | contig 13954 bp, 13 predicted proteins | sample AartaG_FD_100975 | JGI IMG/M metagenome (GOLD analysis project Ga0114922, IMG submission 100975) | Deep subsurface microbial communities from Aarhus Bay to uncover new lineages of life (NeLLi) - Aarhus_00045 metaG | ecosystem: Environmental > Aquatic > Marine > Oceanic > Sediment | place...
CGCAGTACCTGCATGGTGATCTGATCAGGTCCACGATGCTCACGACTGGCCAGGGTGGCACGGCTGTGTCAGCCGTGTCTTACACCGCCTTCGGCGAGGTTATCGGAACTCCACCTGGCACGCGCTACCAATACGCCGGCGGCTGGGGCTACGAGTCCGACCTGCTGATCTTAGAGGGCGCCCCCGGCACCACCCCCATCACGCTCCAACACGTCGGGCACCGCTGGTACGACCCCTCCCTCGGCCGCTTCATCCAACGCGACCCGCTCGGCACCTTCGGCGGCCTGAACGTCTATGCGTATGCCGGCAATCGACCCACAGTAGCAGTTGATCCGAGCGGGCTGACATACATCATTCACCCAGAACTCGGCGGGACGATTACTAGGCTGGGAATATCTATAGGGATAAAACAAGGGACCGTTATATTGCCGCCGACGCCACCTTGGGGGGCCGGCATGAGCCTCGGAGCAAAGGCTGGATTAGTAGGTGCGACTTTCTGTGTCTTCTACGGTGTGGGCACTCTGATCAACTACGGGGTAGGCAAGGCAACTGGCCGTAGCCTCAGTGACCGGCTGGGCGACTTTCTTTGGCGGAAGTTTGGTAACCCGCCCCCTGGGATACTCGTTTTCCCGGGAGGCGGGATGGCCCTGCCGCCAGCACCGTTACGACCAGGTCAATACCCGTTTCCGACGCCCTGAGCGGGATAACCGTGAGCCCATCAGGGCCGCCAACTAGGGACCGGGTGCGTGATCGGCGACAGCCTTGACAGTGCCCCCCGCGCCTAGTGGGCGAAGGCGTGCGTGCGGACCATGGAATCTGAGCAAGAAAGGGGCCGCTATGAGGACGGGCGTTACAAGACTGTGTAGGTGCCTGTCAGACAGACGGCGCGGCATCCTCGACCTCGACGATGTTCACTCTGGCGTGATGGACGCGCTGTCCGCCAACCTCACGACCAAGCGCTTTAGGAAGGCCCTCCTCGGGGACGATCCGGAACTTACGCTGGTGGCGCTTATCTTCAAGCAGGCCTGCTGCGACGGAGCAAGCGTTGTGCACCTGTTTCTTGACAGGCCGGGATCCTGCATGCGCATTCTCGAGTATATCTCTGTGGATGAAGCGTACAAACCACTCCCGTGGAGAACGGTTGATGAACGCGATTGGGAAGTGGGCGCAATCGCACATGAATCTGCGTACTTTCCCGTTGAGTGTCGTCCCGCGTCGTCTTGGAAGCGCCGCGATTGGGTGCAGATGAAACCCCTTGGACTGCTCTTCCCTTACGCCGTGCCGCAGTGTATCCGACGGCTGGCGCGGATGGGCCTGTCAGACCGGACTGGTGTTCTGCGTCTGCGCCACGCCGGGCAGATAATCGCCTGCGTCGTTGAGTCTGCCGTTGAGCCCACCGAGCTGTCTGAATCCCCGGACCTATTCGACCTCAGGGTGTACTTCGATTCGGCTAGGCCGCGTCCACGCAAACTGGATGACGTGCCACTATGGAGTAGCAGCAAATATTCCTAATATCCCATATAATCTATCTAGACCCCCTGTACGTACCGAGGACTGTAACCTCCTGCATCAGGACCCGGACGGACAGTTTGTAGTTTGTAGGGTGCGCCTTGACGCACCATTCTGCTGGACCGACCCTTCGGGCGGGCTCAGGGCAGGCTATGGTCGGGCCATGCCGTACGGCGATTTCGACGTGACTTTCGGCCTCCAGGGCGACCCGGTCGCGACCGAGCAGATGCGCTACCTGGAGGGCTTCGGCCTGCCGGCCCAGCAAACGGTGAGCACCAGCGCGACGCAGTACCTCCACGGTGACCTCATCCGCTCGACCGTCATGACGACCGATGACTCAGGGTCCTCTGTGGCCTCTGTGGCTTATACGGCCTTCGGCGAGGTTATCGGAAGCGCCCCGGACACTCGCTACCAATACGCCGGCGGCTGGGGCTACGAGACCGCCGGCTTCGGCGACGACCCCGGCCTGCTGGTCCTGAACGGTGCCGAGGGCACCGCCCCGATCACGTTGCAACACGTCGGCTTCCGCTGGTACGACCCCGCCATCGGCCGCTTCATCCAACGCGACCCGATCGGGATCTGGGGCGGGATCAACCTCTACGGGTACTGCGCGGCCGACCCGCTGGCCCGGATTGATCCCGCTGGTCTTTTTCATCCGAATGACGACTGGGGCTGGTTGCCTGGGCACCACTTGAGTCCGGGCGAGAAGAACGCGGTCTCGCGCGGGGCAAGGGGCGCCTTGATTACGTATGGCGAGCTAGCGCTTGGCGTGGGCGCGGGTGGCGCCACACGCAGAGTCTTGGCGTCCTCCTGCGTGCGGCGCTGGTTCCGGGCCGACATCGGTAGGCGGGCGCATCAGATTCCGGGGCTTCGCCAGCTCGGCAAGCTGAACCACATAAACATCGGCAGACGACACATTATCGTCGATCCTAGGTATTGGTGGCGGAGAATCAAGAAGCTAATGAGGGACGTGATTTACTAACGCGCACGGGGTTTGCTGATCGGCGGGGCGTAGCAGCCTGGGCAATCGGATGAACTACTTCCTGAAATTCATAGAATCGGCAAAGGACGAAGCAGTCAAACACATGGGGTTAGACGAAGCGAGTGTGCCGTTCAGTCTCTTGTCGCTCTACGAGTATCCGATGCCTACCCCCCTGCCCCGCGCATATGCGAAGTTCTTTGTTGGCATATTGACCCGGCTGCTGGACAGACCTGCAGCGCTGCTGGTCTGCCGCATGGCGCTGCTCGGGGCACGCCAGTATCAACCAGAGGCTGGCGCACACTTCACGCACGTACAGAACGTGAGGGAGGACGCTTGGCTGTCGTATTTGGTGACGCCGGACAAATGGAGGGTTCTGACGGATGTGCTAGCGCGCCACTGGGCGACATCCGGCGGCCACTGGTTCTTCTGCGAGTACCCGGAGAACCCGGGCGTGCGCCAGTCAATGCGCGAAGCGCTTCCGTGCAAGGAGGAGGAGCTGCATAGCGCGTGCGGGCGGCTCTTCAGGTGGGCGACGGCGGTGGCGGTCACGTTTGACGACAATCTGTTGGACGTGCTCATCAAACGCGGTCCGGTAGAAGTCGATGCCGTGGTCCAGCAGACGGCGCTAGATGCGGGGGTCATGATGTGCCGCGACAGCTAAGTGGCTGGGTCGTCGAGGCAAGTCGGAGACCAACTGCAAGGGGCTGGTCGGTGGAGGGGCGGCGTGTGCAACTCTCAGCCTGTGGCGAGATGGTGACGAGGATCGCGCCGACGGGCGCGCGGGGACCGAGTTGCTCGCCGGGGCCGGTGGTGGGAACGGAGGCCGAGCACTGGACGGATTATGATAGGGCCATGCCGTACGGCGATTCCGACGTGACCTTCGACCCGAATGATGCTCCGGTCGCGACGGAGCAGATGCGCCACCTGGAGGGCTTCGGCCTGCCGGCGCAGCAGACGGTGAGCACCGCCGCAACGCAGTACCTGCATGGTGATCTGATCAGGTCCACCATGCTGACCACTGGCCAGGGTGGCACGGCTGTAACAGCCGTGAGCTACACCGCCTTCGGCGAGGTTATCGGAACCGCCCCGGACACCCGCTACCAATACGCCGGCGGCTGGGGCTACGAGTCCGACCTGCTGATCTTAGAGGGCGCCCCCGGCACCACGCCCATCACGCTCCAACACGTCGGCTTCCGCTGGTACGACCCGTCCATCGGCCGCTTCATCCAACGCGACCCGATCGGCCTCGCCGGTGGGTTGAACACATATGCCTACACTGACGCGAATCCGACGGACTCGGTGGATCCTGCTGGATTGGACCGGTGGATAGTATGGGACCCGCCGCACGTGTACATCGTTGTGTGGGATCCGATCGAGAGGCGCTGGAAACGGATTGATTTTGTGCCAAGGCCAGGGGTGACGCTTTGGGGACCTGGTGAGGTGCTGATCGGAGATGCGACGAGACCATCCGGGCGCCGAATCGGTTCGAGCGCGTCCGACGATGCGGCGTTGCTAGACTTCGCGCGCAATCTGCGAAACCACTACCGCCTGCACTACAACATCCTTGGCTTCAACTGTATCTGGTTCACCAGCATCCTGAAGGATTACCCGCAGGGGCCGCCAAAAGGCACGGGGCGCGCAGGCTCTCGCGGGCGCCCGTGGGTGTGCTTCGTTTCGGGAACACTCATTTGGACCGACGACGGGCCTATGGCAATAGACTCGCTGACAGTTGGCGCTCGTGTGCAATCGAGAGCCACGCAAGACGATCGCATGTCGCTCGAGAGGGTGTCGTGCGTCTCCCGCTCCGTTGCGACGGAGCTGGTCGCAATCGAGTTGGCGTGCGAGACGATTCGCTGCACACCCGGGCACCCGTTCTGGGTAATAAGCGAAGGGTGGACTCGCGCATGTGAACTGACGCCGGGTGACGCACTCTTGAGCCGAGACGGCGGAGAGGTACGAGTTCACCTTGTTAAACGGGAGGACTGGGCACCTCCGGCCCCTGTCCTCAATCTCACCGTCGAAGGGGCTCACACGTATTTCGTTGGCCAGTCGAGCGTGTTGGTGCACAACAAGGGTCACTGGTAACGGATATAAGGAGATGTGTGCGGCACCACCGGAGAAGTACACGGCGATCATGAGCAGCCAACTTCAAGCGGGTCTAGTTTGCCGCGAGCATGCTCCGTGATCGTTTGCTGTGTTCGAGGGATGGGTTGGCGAGGTGCCGATATGCCAAGAACGATTGTGGGCCCTATTTGCCTTGGGCTAGCCCTCCTCATCGGAGGAGCCTGCACCTGTATCGTGAGCCTGGCGACATACCGGGCTGCATATGTCTTCCGAATCACAGAGCTACACGTTGTGGCCGACGGTATCCGTTGGTCCCCGTGGGTCGTTGGCACTTCGTCCGCGGTTCTACTCGTCGTATTGCTGGCGCTACGTCATCAACGGCAACTAACTGACAAGGGTCTCTACATTTCCCTCGGGGTGGTGCTCCTGGCCTGGGGGCTCTCATTGGCCTTGTACGTGAATTGGTGCGCGGCAGTGCAGGGCGTCTTCTTCCGCTACAAGGTCATCGTAGACAACCCCACCGGATCGAGGCTGCTGGACGAGCTAGGCCCACTGCGCCACGGAAGCGCCGAGGGGGCACGGGGTGTTTACGCCTTCCCGATTGACCATGCCCGTGTGATCCGGGCATACGAGCGCCTGGCGGCACAAGGGTATCGGGTCCGTTACGAGGATCCAGAATTCATTGAGGGGCTCGTAGACCGATACGTGCGACCCTATGAAACTGAGCCGGCCGAGCAGGTAGGTCCGGCTTCACCCGACGATTGATCGCGGACGGGAAGCCTGGACCCATTGTGATACAGCCATGCCCTATGGCGATTTTGACGTGACGTTCGATCCGAATGATGCTCCGGTCGCGACCGAGCAGATGCGCCACCTGGAAGGCTTCGACCTGCCGGCCCAGCAAACGGTGAGTACCAGCGCGACGCAGTACCTCCACGGCGACCTCATCCGGTCCACGATGCTCACCACTGGCCAGGGTGGCACGGCTGTGTCAGCCGTGTCTTACACCGCCTTCGGCGAGGTTATCGGAACTCCACCTGGCACGCGTTACCAATACGCCGGCGGCTGGGGCTACGAAACCGGCGGCTTCGGCGAGGACCCCGGCCTGCTGGTCCTGGAGGGCGCCCCCGGCACCGCCCCGATCACCCTCCAACACGTCGGCTTCCGCTGGTACGCCCCCTCCATCAGCCGCTTCATCCAACGCGACCCGCTCAGCATCCTCGGCGGCCTCAACGTCTACGCCTACGTAGATGCTGACCCGCTATCCCAGATCGACCCGGAGGGTTTGTTGTCCCTCTTGCGCTGGCCTAATACAGGCAACATTCGGTATGGGCCGTCGCGTGTAGGATTCGGAGCCGGCGGAAAGGGTATTTACCGCCTTGCCTTTCGAGTAGGTTCAAAGACGCATATCTATGGCTTGAGGGGGGCGCTCTGCATCGGCGCCCCGGTTGTGGGTGCGGCGGCTGCAGGAGCTGTCGCCGGCCGTGCAGCGGACAACACTTTTGGACGATTCAACGGAGGCTATCGAATCTCGGACGGGTTTGCCGACATCATCTACCGGTGGGTCTATGGAGGGCGGAACAGGTACTACAACCCGTGGGGAAGGGAATAATGACCGGGGTAATGAACGGGCTTATGCGCGTTATTTGCACGGTTATCATAGCCGACGACGGATTGGACCGCCACGGAGGCAATCGGTCGCGGACTGCTGCGGGCCCATGTCGCACGCCGGGCGGGCATAGGTGCCGCGCGTCTCAGCCTTGCGGGATGCGTCTGTCCGTCGCGGGAACGGGCCGCAGCCTTGGGGCCCCAGCGCGCGAGGGAGAACATTCGACCACGGTCGTTGAGCGATCAGCGGACACTGAAGCAGGATCTGTGGTTTTCTTCTGCCATCGCACTCAAGCTGTGACCGAGAGTCCGAGTGACCGGCACGAGCGATTGGGCCCGAGAGCGGACGTGCGCGCTCACCACGCGCAAGCCCGGGCAACGAGGACAGACGCAGTCGGGAGGGCGCGGTGCGTACGTCTCGAAGGGCCGTAGCGGGTTTTAGGATCGCGATCTACCAAAGAGGCTCACATGGCAGAGGAAGTTTTGACGGTTCAAGACGCGGACGACTGTGTGCAGGAGGTCGCGCGCACTTTTGAGAGCATGAGCTACTCGGAGCTCCGCGGCCTCGCAGCTACACCGGAGGGCCAGTGGTCGGTCCTGGATCGCTCGTGGCGCGGCATTCCCATTCGCCTCACGATTCAGGTGAGGCACTACGGACTATTGTGGCGGCGTGCCTCGGTCGAGATCGTTGCTAGCGCTGAGGGCGACAGTTCGTGGCCTTGGACCCCGTGCGTGTACATGCAGCGTTACCCGAGCGGGCGTCTCTGGAAAGGCCGCACAAAAGGCACCAAAGCTCCGACCGTGAAATTACAGACGTACCTGGTCCAGCTTCTGATTTACGCGGCAACGGCGGGCGCGATTTTGGTTCTGGCGCGACAGTGCGCCTGCGCGCCATAGAAGTCGAGGCTAGAAAAGCGGGACACAGGAGAAAACAAAGGGATAAAGGGGACATTCTAAATCGGGGGACATCATACCAATTTCGCCTGCCGCTTGGGCTTACGCCCGGCCTTTCTCGATCCCCATTCCCATGATCGATGAGGCGAGGAAATCAGTATGGTGTCCCCCAATTCGTGTCCCCCAGTTCACACGGCGATGGCATCGCCAACATGCACTTCGCGCGTGCTTGGTTCGGCTTCGCAACCGACGCCGAGCACCGCCTGTACGCGGTTGGCGGCCTCGATGTTAACCGTGAGCCGACCGACTTCGTCGAGCGTTATGATGCGCTTACTGACGCGTGGACGGTCCTGGCCGCCTTGCCGGAGCCGCGGGATCACGCAGCAGCCGTCTACGACGGGAACGGGCACATTCTGGTGATCGGCGGGGCCGACGCCAGCGGGAGCCCGTCCGCGGCTGTTTTCTCCTATGACATCGCCACCGAAGCTTGGTCAGCGGTCGCCTCTCAGCCGACCGCGCTTGAGAGCCAGGCGGCCGTACTTGGGGCGAACGGTTGTGTCTACGTACTCGGCGGATCCTCCGGCGGCTCCGAGACTGATTCCGTGTACATCTACGACCCGACCGCCGGCGAGTGGTCCACCGGCCCGAGCCTGAATACCGCGCGGAGCGGCGCTGCGGTCGCGCTTAGTGACGACGGGTTCGTCTACGCCATGGGCGGCTCCGCCGTGTCGCTTGGCACCGACACTGTTGAACGGCTCGACACTCGCGTGCCCGACCCTGTGGACGACTGTAATGCCAACGGCATCGCCGACGAGTGTGACATCGCCTACGGCACTTCGGCTGACACCAACGGCAACGGCATCCCCGATGAATGCGAGTGCCCCGGCGACCTCGACGGCGATGGCGACACCGACCACACCGACCTCGGCTTATTGCTGAGTGCCTGGGGCTCGCAACCGGGAGACCCGAACTGGAACGAGAATGCCGACCTCGATGGCGACAGCCAGGTCGGCCACAGCGACCTCGGCATCCTGCTCGCCGACTGGGCTTGCAGCACCGGCCCGTAGCGACCTGCGGCTGTTTGGCGGTCTACCCCGATGGCCGCGATTGTCCGCCACACAAGGCCGAGACAGAAGCGGCGAGCCGATCACAACCCTTGACCGATTCGCCGCTTATGACCGCGCTTGACCCCGGTTGTCAAACGGAGAGGGAGGGACTCTCCCAGGACTCTTGCCGACAAGTCCCGGAAAACGTCTAACCCGTTGATTCGCCAATAGTTACTGCAGATTTGCTTGCTTGTCCCAACCCGACTATTGCCGGCATTTCAGTGACGCCGAGTAAGGAGATTGGCAGAAATCTGGCATACCAGAATGCGAGCGGAGACGGGCAAGGCCACACATCAGTTGGCCAGCATTTGGCCTGCCGTGGTCGTGTCTTGACTTCCGACACACGTTCGGCAGCCACCTCGCGATGAAGGGCGAGTCGCTCTACAAGATCAGCGAGCTCATGGGCAACAGCCCGGAGATCTGCCGATGGCATTACGCGGCCCTGATTCCGGAGGGAATGCGGGACACGGTCGAGTTCGACATGCGGCCACCGTTGTTACGACCCGCCGAGGACGAGGTAGCCTGCGCCTAGATCTGATGAGGCTGCCGAAACGGCCGAGAGCTGGCTCGATCGAGTACGATATGGCGCAACACGGCCGCGGTTCGGCTTACTCGATGAGCATGCCCCACGCAGACCGTCACAAGTCTCGTTCCAACCGCGCGCTGCAGTCGGGGCGGCGGCGGCAATACCTCCCCTCCCCAGGCCCGCCAGACGCAGATGACGATCCACAGGGGCGAGAATCCAACGCATGGCGGGGCCCGAATACGGAGTGGTCGCTGTTAACCGGCCGGTTTCTGGTTCGAGGCCGGGCCGGGGATAGCTTCCGCTGTAAGTGGTTACAAATAAAGCACTTAAGAAAACGCGAACATGCGTCCAGGTGTTCGGTGTTTGCCCAGGGAGTTAACTGCTTCCCGTCTGGTTAACAACCCGTTGTCCCCAAACGCTTTGACGCCGTTGGCCGCTTGATCGTCGGGCGGGTTTGGTGTACCGTGTTACGAAACCTCTGCCCATATCGTCGGTTGCAGAGGAATCGTAACAAGGCCCGATATGGCTACGGCGCCACAGGCAGAATGGCTGCTTCGCTACGCTCGCGACCGCGGGCTGGTTCGCCCGCGGGACGTGGAGCGGCTGCGCATTCCGCGCACTACGCTGAAACGCCTTGTCGATGAGGGGCAGCTGATTCGCCGGTCGCGTGGCGTGTACACGGTGCCGGAGTACGAGCCGACCGAACACACCGATCTGGCCGCCGTCGCAAAGCGCGCGCCGAAGGCCGTCATCTGTCTCCTCTCGGCGCTGCGATTCCACGAGCTCACGACCCAGAACCCGTTTGAGGTCTGGATCATGATCGACCGGACGGCATGGCGTCCACGGATCGAACATCCGCCGCTCCGCATCGTCCGCGCGTCGGGCGCCGCGCTTCGAGAAGGCATCGACTTCCACCGGATCGAAGGTGTCCTGGTTCGCGTCACCCATCCAGCCAAAACCGCGGCCGACTGCTTCAAGTACCGTAGCAAGGTCGGCACCGATGTCGCGGTCGAGGCGCTGCGGGATTGCTGGCGGCAGCGCAAGGCGACTATGGACGAAATCCACCGCTACGCGAAAATCGACCGCGTGGCCAACGTGATGCGCCCATACATGGAGTCGCTGGTATGACGGACCAGTCGGTCACGAACGTGGCGGCTTCTGTACGCCAGCGTCTGCTGAACTTGAGCCAGGCCCGGGGCGCCGACTACAACGCGCTGCTCACACAGTACGCGATCGAGCGATTCCTGTACCGCCTGTCGAAGTCTGACTTGGCCAACCGCTTCGTGCTCAAGGGCCCCATGCTGTTTCGGGTGTGGGCGGCGGACTTGCACCGGCCGACGAAGGACCTCGACCTGCTGGGATTCGGCGACGCAACGCCGGACGCCGTCGCGGCCGCCATGCGGCAGATCGTGACGACGGCGGTCCCGGACGACGGCCTGCGGTTCGATCCGGCAACCGTGACGGCCGCCGAAATCCGCGAAGAGCAGGAATACGGCGGCATCCGCGTGAAACTCGTCGCGATGCTCGGCAACGCCCGGGTTGCGATGCAGGTTGACGTGGGTTTCGGCGACACGATCATCCCGCAGCCGAAAGTCGAGGTGTTCCCGACGCTGCTCGAGCAGGACGCGCCGAAGCTCCGAATGTACCCACCGGAGACGGTGATCGCCGAGAAGCTCGAAGCGATCGTGACGCTCGGCATCGCCAACAGCCGGATGAAGGACTACTACGACCTGCTGGTGATCTTCCGAATGTACGATCCCGACAGCTACGTCCTGGCGGAAGCGATCGCCGCGACGTTTCGCCGCCGACAAACGCTCGTGTCGCGCGACGTTCCGACCGGACTCTCCGACGAGTTCGCGCGCGATCCGATCGCGCAGCGGCGCTGGCCCGAGTTTCTCCGCCGGCTGCGGATCGAGGGCGCGCCGGAAGACCTGGGCGAGGTCGTGAGGACCATCTGGGGGCGAGTCGAGCTGGCGATGCTGAAGGCGCGTATTCTCGCCAAGCGGCCGCCGTAGCGTCTGTCGCGGCACGAATACGATCCGAAAGGACTCTCGTACATCCGACCACAGAATCGGCATGAAACCGTTGACGGTATTCATTTCAAGCCGCGACTCAACGTGCGACGAATGCGGCGAGAACCTGGGCCGCGGGGCATGGATTACGCTGAGTCAGGTAGGCGCAGCCCTGTGCCTCCCATGTGCGGATCTGGATCATTTGGTCTTTCTACCTTCCGGCGACGCAGCACTCACCCGGCGCGCCGGCAAACACTCAGCCCTGACCGCGGTCGTCGTGAAGTAGAGTCGCGCCCGAAAGCGGTACGAGCGGCAAGGGCTTCTGGTCACGGGTGCCGCCCTGGAACTGGCCGAACAAGAGTGCTTGGCTGACCGTGACGTGCGGGCCCGCCGGCAGCAGCGCGAGGCGGCACGGCGCGCGGAACTGGATCAGGAGTACGTGGGGCGATTCGCGACTCAGGTGCGGACGCTGTTTCCACACTGTCCGACCGGGCGGGAGGAACTCATCGCCGAACACGCCTGTCTCAAGTACAGCGGACGAATCGGACGTTCGGCTGCCGCGAAGAGCCTCGACGAGGAGGCCGTACACCTCGCAGTGACCGCGCATATACGTCACGCCGAGACGCCCTATGACGCACTCCTGGCTCGGGGCTGGGAACGGCAGGAGGCGCGCGTCGAAGTCGATGAACAGGTCCGCAGAGTTCTCGTCGAGTGGGAAGCAACACCGTAAGACGACGACCGAAATCCATCGGTACGCGACCGGGCGATCTAAGCGGCGCGTGCCCGGCGCGCCGGACCGCGGCGGTGAGCCAGATCGACATATAAGTTACTAATACGGTCATATATATTGCGGTTACTGAGGATTTGTGTTATACTCCAGGTATGTCGAGCATGGATGCACGTTGTCTTTCGCCGGAAGCACAGGAGGCCCTGCGGTTTCGGGTGATCGAGGCGCTCCGCCACGGGATGAAACCCGCCCTGGCGGCCCGCACGTTTGGCGTTTCGCGCAGCAGCGTGTGGAACTGGCGAAAGCGCGTCGAACTCGGCAACATCCGTTCGCTGAAGTCCAAACCCCGCGGGCGGCCGCAACGCAGCCGCCTGCCGGGATACCAGGTCGCGAGCGTGGTGCGGACGATCACCAACCGCTGTCCCGACCAGCTCAAGTTGCCGTTCGCGCTGTGGACGCGGGCGGCGGTGCAACAACTGCTGGCGCGGCGCTTCGAGGTGCACGTGTCGGAGCGAACGGTCGGACGCTATCTGGCCCACTGGGGGCTGACACCGCAGAAACCGCTGCGGCGAGCGTACGAGCGCGACCCACAGGCCGTAGAGCGTTGGCTGAACGAAGAGTACCCGCCGATCCGCCGCCAGGCGAAGCGCGGAAAGGCCGAGATTCACTGGGGCGACGAGCTGGGGCTGCGCAGCGATCATCAGGCCGGTCGCAGCTACGGCCAGCGGGGATCTTCCGTGGCGAACGCACGGTGGTCGGGGTCTTCGAGCGAGGCGTAGCGATGCCGGGGAAAGGCGGCCTGCACCAGTGTCGTCTTGCCGGACTGGCGTGGTCCAGTAACGGTCACGACCGGGTAGCCCCTGGCCGCGGCCTTGAGCGTCTTGGACAGATGCCGCGCGATCGGCGGGGCTTCTCCGTGCAATCTGCACTATTCATGTTCAATATGCACGCTCGTTCCTGAATTGTCAATAGCTGCCCACTTTGCAGGGGCGGCGTGCGACCACCGCCGGGACCGAGAGATACGAGAAGGGCAGCGCGGCGGCCGAGCAACGCGTGGAGGAAGAGAACGATCGCGCTCACGAAGCCCATCGCGGCACCTCAGTTCGGGTTAGGTCAGGCAGCATGATAGCGCAGCAGGCCCAAACGGGCGAGGCGCGCAAGTCCTTGCGCACCAACAAGGACCGAGTTTTCGGGAGGGACAGCGTTCGTTCCGCGGCGAATGTCGCGAACCATGTTACTCAGCGATCTGCTTGCACCACAACAGCTCTGGACGAATGGGCTGCTTGACGATGTCGGGACCAGAGTATTGCACGTCCAAGCTTGCGGCTCCGGAACCCTGGAAATATGTCACCGTGATTGGGTGCCAGCCGGCGCGTAAGGCAACTGTTCCGCTACGCTCGCGCGCGCCATGCAGTCCGTCGTTGTCGACGACCACCTGCGCGCCCACCTGGAGCCGGCTCCCATCGTCCGATGTCGCGTAGAACGTATACACGCCGTCGCGCGGCACACGAAGGTGCCCGCGGAAGTGCAGCCCGAAATCGGCCGTGCGCTGCCAGATGCCGAGGTCAAATCCCGCCGTGACGGTCTTCTTCACCGGGCTGAGCCTGTCAAAGTCCGGCAATCGGTCCCAATGGCCTTCGAAATACTTGCAGCGAAGTCCGTTGCTGAGCGCGGTTTCGTCAACAGGTGACGCCTCGATCGGCTCGAACCGACGGTCCTGTAGCGCCTTGGCTAACCCGGTCCGGTACCCCGCCAGGTCGAGCGCGCGCCATTCCTCGATCCTCGTCATCTTGGACGACTCAAGCGTCGCCAGGAACCGCTCGACCCGCCCGCGGTGCTCCGGCCGCACGGTCATCTGGAACTTGGCGTGGTCCGTCGCATAGACGGACGGGCCGCCGGCCCGCGCTCGTTCACAGACGGCATAGTCCACGCTCATGCGGGAAATACGCACACGCCGGCGGACCTCCGGCTGATCAAGAACGGCTTGCTCCGCCTGCTCCCAGAGGTGGTCCGCCTCTGCGAGCAACTCGTCCGTCAGATGGGGCGAACCGGGTGCCACCCAGATGCCGACGTGGATATTGTTCTTTTCGACGTGGTCGTGCAGGAGGTCCAAATACCGGCGAATCGGGCGCGCGGCCGCGCCGTAGTACCCCTCCAGAAACTCGTTGATCGCCTGATCCTCATCGTAGTCGGGGTCCCACAGAAACTTGGCGGTCAGGTAGCCCCCCAGCGCGGCGAGCTCGCTGTGCGGCGTGTTGTAGCAGTCCTGCTCGAAGATGCCCTTCACGTTGTTGGCCACGAAGAAGCGGATGTTGTCGTTGCGTACGCGTTGATTGGGGAACGGCAACAGGTAATGCGGGAAGGAGGTGCAGTAGTCCCAGACCCAGAGCCGGTTGCAGATGGCGGCCCACGCTTTGATGTCACGGCAGAAAGCCTGGTTCTGCGGGCTGTCGCAGGTCGCGAGCGGATGCGAGAAGCAGCACTCGATGCTGCACAGGCGGATGACCACGTTGGGGGCCGGGCGCA
>Ga0114922_10003858_pt1 | contig 13954 bp, 12 predicted proteins | sample AartaG_FD_100975 | JGI IMG/M metagenome (GOLD analysis project Ga0114922, IMG submission 100975) | Deep subsurface microbial communities from Aarhus Bay to uncover new lineages of life (NeLLi) - Aarhus_00045 metaG | ecosystem: Environmental > Aquatic > Marine > Oceanic > Sediment | place...
AATCCAGAATCGCAAATCTTAATTGTAAGCCCGTTTATCCTATCATACGAAAACAGCTCTGTAAATACAAATCTCCCAGAAGCAAATAATGGACGACCAATCGGTCGTCCATTATTCGCTAAGTAGGTTGGGTTAACTCATTGAGAAAACCCAGATTTGCTGAAGAAGTGAATTCTCAACCCTTAATGTATCCAGGCGAGAAAACCTAACCCAACTTACTATAGTGTCGTTTGTAGAGGAGACATCCCCACCGATTCACTCTTTCTCTTCGGTTTCCGTGAGGATCGAGTATATATCTATAGAAGGCTCTCCCGCGTGCTTTTTCATCATATCGCCAAAAGCTTCCAGGCCTGCGCCTCTTGACTGGCTTAGCTGCATGAAGACCTGAAGCCCCTCAACTTCTGCCATCATTATATAATCGTAAGCGCGGGGAGTGGCCTCTGATGCCTGGGCGCCGGGCATTTGCCGCCTTTTGAGAATCTTCATCTCCAGGCCTTCTATCTTCTGCATCTCCGGGATAAGCTGCTCTTTGAAGAGTCTCTCAGCTTCTTCGATATTTGCTCCCTCCCGCATTTTCAGACCACCGAGCACGACCAATTTTCCGGCTGGCGGGGTTGCTCTTCGCTCTTGAGCGAGTAGCACCGTCCCAACGCTCAATAGACCAGCCACGATAAAACCTATAACTATGCCAAACAGAAGCTTTTTCATCTTTTCCTCCCTCTAGTAGATTCACGGCACTGTAAAAAATTTCACCACAGAGGCACAGAGATCACAGAGAAAACAGGGAGAAAGGGGATTTTATGTTTCCCTTCCCTTTTTCGCTCTGCGCTTCTCTGTGTCTCCGTGGCTCCGTGGTTATTTTTCATTTTCTATTTTACAATGCCAGATTCACACAGACCGTTGACTTCGCCAGATAGACATGTTATTTTAATAGACGAAGATAGCTGTTTGACGGTTTATACCTTTTACCAGGGAGGATGAAGATATGGATCTTTTTGAGGCGATAGGGATTAAATACGTGCATGCAAAGCCGTGTAATACTGGCTTGCCAGTCTATATTTCTGTTTGGAAGAGACACATAACTTGACAATGTTAAATTAGGAGTTGGGTTAAGGTATTTAGCAATCTACAAGTGGTCTGGTAAACTAACCGGATTTATAGCGAGCAACTGGGATTATGCTAATCTAACCCAACCTACAGGGAATTTAACATTGCCAGCAAGTTTTAGAAAAGGTTCTGAACTATTGAAGGTTTGGGTGTCACATCAAATCCCCCTTAATCCCCCTTTGGAAAAGGGGAAACTTGAGGTTCTTTTCTGAAAATTGCTCAAGAGCAAAAGGTCGGAAGATGGGAAAGTACGTTCATCTATGCGTGACAAGGGAAAATATCCAGCCTGCCGATCTATGGTACGTCAGATGGGTGGCCGAGAACGATGCTGAAATCTTCGCTAAGCCCTTTCTGAAGGGGCAGGATCACGGCTGGACTCTGGAGGAATTCCGGCAGCTTCAAAGTGGAGGATACTCATACTGCGGGATATTCCTGGGAGGGCGTCTATGCTCAATAGCCGGCCTCTGGAAGCGCGCCCCCGATGTCTGGGAAGTGATAGCTGTTGGCACGAGGGAAGAGCACAGACGTCGAGGGATGGCCAGATCCGCTGTCTACTTCATGGCAGACTATATCCTTCAGCACGTCAAGGTCGCGTCCTATACAAGCGGAAAAAATAACGTAGCGTCGATTCGCACAGCGCAGAGCGTCGGGTTTAGATACTGCACTAACGTTGTGGACAACGAAAAATGGTGCGTGAATGGTCCGAGACCACCTGTAGAGAACGTAAGATGTCCCCTGATAACCGAGGGGGAAGGCAAAAGCTATAAAACCAAGAATGACGAGCCTATAAAATTTTTGCTAAAGACTTGAGTTTTTCAGTCAGCACCTCAAATGTCAAACGTGATGGGCCAAAAGGATACCTTGTGACGTATGACGCATGACGTTTTTCGTATTGATTGAGAATTCGACTCACTATCATCAAAGCCTCAGTTCTTTACCGAAATTTCAGCATGGTTCACAATTAAGGTAGCAGTCTTGATCTCTGACGCCCGAAAATCCCCCTTAATCCCCCTTTGGGAAAGGGGGAAAATGACACTCTCCCTTGAAAAGAGATTTGGGCGATTTTTCGACGGTGCTCATAAAGTGTTATCTAATTCAAATGGAAAATGAACCATCCCGAAATTTCTATAAAGTTATGTGCTTTGTGTCCTGAGAAACCTCTCCAATGGGTAATGCTGCAATCAGAGTAAGAAGCGAATCCCGATTAGTACGTTCTCTCGGCAGCGTTTTATCGGTTTACCTGGAGTTTGCTAAGAAGGCGTTCCAGCGCGAACTCCAATATAAGATTGCCAACTACAGCGGCTTTGTAGTCAACACTTTCTTCTTTGTCGTCCGTGCTTATGTGTTTATGGCGTTATACGAGCATCGCGGTGTCGTGGCTGGCTATAACGCTGTCGAAGCAGTTACCTTTGCGGGCCTGACTCAGGCTATGCTGATGGCTGTTGGTATATTTGGCTCGGCGCGAGAGATCGGAGAGGATGTGAGATCCGGCCAGGTGGCTACGGATCTCATGAAACCTATAGATTACCAGTCTTTCCTCCTGTTCAGGCAGCTTGGCCGCTCGCTTTACTATTTCCTTTTCAGAGGATTGCCTATCTTTGCTGTGATGGTCATCTTCTTCCCATGGAAGCATCCGCACTCACCGGCTGCGCTGCTCCTGTTCTTTCCCAGCCTGGCCTTCGCTGCTACAATAACATTCTCCCTCAGCTTTATGGTTGGTCTATCAGGATTCTGGCTTCTTGATATTAGCGGAGTGAACCAGGCTGTGATGGGAGCAGCGATATTTCTGTCGGGGTTTATAGTTCCCATTTCCTTTTTCCCTTCGGGATTTGGAGCGATATGCGAATGGCTGCCGTTTGTCGGACAGAGCTATGTGCCTGTGGCCATATACCTGGGAAAATACGCCGGCGGCCAGATGGTAAGTATGCTGACGCGGCAGATAGTATGGGCAGTGATACTTATTCTGCTGGGCAGAGCTTTCATGTCCCTCGCGGTTCGGAAAGTTGTAGTACAGGGTGGATAATATGTACTATCTGAAGTTATATTTCAACCTCATGAGCGCAGGCCTCCGCTCGCAGATGCAATATAAAGTGTCGTTTATCCTGCGATTCATTGGCCACTTTGTGGTCACGTCCTCAGAATTCCTGGCCATAGTTTTCATCTTCGGCAAGTTCTCGCATTTAAAGGGCTGGATTATATGGGAAGTGGGATTGCTATACGGTATGACTTCCGTATCGTTTGCTTCCTCAGAAATCCTGGCGCGAGGTTTCCACGTCTTCGACAGGATGATACGCCTGGGGACTTTTGACAGGGTTCTGTTGAGGCCGGCTGGAGTGTTCATCCAGATTCTGGCGGCTGAACTGGAGCTTCGCAAGCTTGGTAGGATATTGCAGGGGGTCTTAGTGATGGGCATAGCCTGGTATATGCTGGGACTGGAAATGGATTTGACGAAGGCGGGGTTTCTCATGGCTGCCATTATCAACGGTGCTATCTTTTATACTGCCCTATTCATAGCGGGTGCTGCTATATGCTTCTGGTCCATACAGACCACGGAACTTCCCAATATGCTCACCTATGGCGGTGTAGAAGCATCCAGCTATCCGGTCTCCGTATACAGGGCATGGTTTCGGAATACGCTGATTTTTATTATACCTCTGGCGTTTATCAACTATTTCCCGGCTCTGTACGTGTTAAACAAGGCTGATCCGATAGGCCTGCCTTATTTTATGAGATTCCTTTTCCCATTAGCTTCGGCAGTTGTGATGTTTCCAGCAATTAAGTTCTGGAACTACGGCGTTAATCATTACAAAAGCACAGGGAGTTGAAATCTTGGCAGTGATCACAGTCCGCGACCTGAGAAAAGAGTTCAGGGTATATCAGCATCGTGAGGGATTCCTGGGAGCTATACGCAATCTGGCATCATCGGAGCATTCTATTGTCAGGGCTGTCGATGGCATATCATTTGATATAGATGAAGGCCAGATCGTGGGATACGTTGGTCCTAACGGCGCAGGCAAGTCCACAACCATCAAGATGCTTACGGGTATACTCGTCCCCACATCCGGCGAGATCGACGTGGCCGGCCTGACACCGTTTAAGAGCCGTAAAGAGAACGCCCGGCGCATGGGCGTGGTTTTCGGCCAGAGGACTCAACTCTGGTGGGACCTGCCGGTGGTCGAGTCCTTCCAACTCCTTCGCCGGATATACCGGGTTACTCTTGACAGTTATAAGCGGAACGTAGAGATGTTTGATGATCTCCTGAACATCGGCGAGTTTATTAATACCCCGGTGCGCAAACTCAGCCTGGGACAGCGGATGAGATGCGACCTGGCCGCCGCTCTTCTCCATGATCCGCCCATTCTTTATCTGGATGAGCCTACCATCGGCCTGGACGTGGTTGCCAAACAGCGAATACGCAGCTTTTTGAGCCAGATAAACCGGGAGCGCAAGACTACCATCATCCTGACAACCCACGACCTCTCCGACGTTGAGAAGCTCTGCGAGAGGATGATGATCATTGATCATGGTAAGATCATCTACGATGGAACCGTGGAAGAGATTAAGAAGCGATACGGCAAAAAGCGTCGGCTGGTGATCGATCTGGCGGAGGATTACAGCGAGGTCAATGTACCGGGAATCGAAACCATAAAGCGCGTCGATCACAGGGCGTGGCTGCAATTCGACCGGGATCAGGTCTCAGCTTCGCAACTGATAGCGCAGATTACACAGAAATACGACATTATCGATCTCACCCTGGAAGAGCCGGAGATCGAGACCATAGTGGCAGGCATATATGAGGGAAAGATGCATGATGGAACGTAAATTGCCATACCATTCTGGTGGAAAAGCTGTTATAATATAGACAGGAGATTTCATAAGCAAGTTCCAGAAAAGAATCTGAACTTTTGCGGATAACATCAAGAAACTATTAACCCCATAGGCGGGACATTCCTGTCCCGCCTCATGAGAAGCCAGAACCTATGCAACCTTCGGTAATTGTTCTCAGCTTTTCCATATTCTGACGGGACAGGAATGATACTGTTGGCGAATTCATTTCTGGGAATGATGCTTAGTATTCCCCCTCAGAAAAGATGCATAGTATTCCCCCTTAAAAAAGGGGGCCGGGGGGTTGTATAGAATCTATGAACAGCCTGCAAATCTTCAATAGTGTAGCCGACGATTCATGGGAAAACAACCCCCTGGCCCCCTTTTTTAAGGGGGAATTCCAATAGTGCTCCCTTTGCTAAGGGGGAATCCATGATTCGCCAACAGTATCAGGAATGTCCCGCCTATCGGGTTAACTGCTCTTTTCGGTCTGTTGGCAAAAACTTAAAGCCTTTTCTAAAGATCGCTTTCCAGGAGGTGTTCTTATGAACCGTCCAATATTGATGTTGACCTGTTTTACGTTCGCTATATTCATTTGCCTCAATACCTACGCGGTAGAAGATGAGTTAGCTTTTGAAGCGGAGGACTTTGATGTAATCCAGCCACCAATGGTGATCATGGAGGACAAGGAAGTCTCCGGCGGGGCATATATCATGTCACCGAGTGGCCGAGCTGGCTGGGCTGAATACGAGATCGAGATCCCTGAGGAAACCGAATACTTTATGTGGGGGATGGTGCAGGAGCAGGACGGTGTAAGCGATAGTTTCTTTATCACCTTTGACCTGCTTGATAGGGGAGAAGATGACGATCTAAACGTAAACACCTGGGATATGGACGGCCCGGCGGTGACCTGGGTGTGGGACGCTGTCAGCGGACGTGGCATGGGCGGCGACCCGCGAGTTTTTGAGTTGACAGCAGGCAAACATGCCCTCCGCGTCTGGACGCGGGAGGGAAATAGCTATCTGGATTGCATTTTTATGTCCACAGATCAGTATGCTGTGCCACTTCTGCCGTCGGAGTTTGATGGAAGAGAACGAACCGCTACCCCTCCAAAGCTTGTCAACCATGCAGGCAAACTAACAACCGTGTGGGGCTACATAAAGAAATAATGTGCATCTATTATGCCCTTGATGCCTATATACAAGGACTTCCTTAGATTTCTGGATGCGACTGCTTCCGGTGAAAGCTTGTGGGAGAATTACGAAAGGCTATACTTCGCTCCGCATGAGCAGTTCCTATCCAGCTATTGGAGGAACTGCATGGGGTTCGCAGGGCTTGATGAACTCCGGGAGCGCGTCAGATCTGTAAAGCCGCATCATTATTCACACCTGCTCTCCCTGCTGGAATCTCATGATCTGGAGGGAGCATGTTTATCTACGCTTCAGAAATGCTCGCAAATCCTTCAGTGGGAAGATGAACCGTTGGTTTACCTGATGGTGGGGTTTTTCAGCCCCGACGGATTTGTGATCTCAATGGGAGGCCGGCGCGTAATAGGAATCGGCCTTGAGCGTTACAAAAGCTTTCGCAATTTGCCTATTATACTGGCGCATGAGTGCTGCCATTATATGCAGCAAGAGAAATCCTACCAGTCTGATAGACCTACCCTGTGTGAAGCTATGCTGCGCGAGGGAATATGTATAGTATTTTCCCGAATGGTTGTCCCGGATCGGCCGCTTAACGAACATCTGGGCATATCCCGCGGACGCCTCAACTGGATGCGCGCCAATGAAAGGCTTATCTGGCAGGCCATAAAGCCAAACCTCAGATTGACTAAGAGAGATGCCATTCAGCAATATATCTATGGCATCCCTCAGCTTCCTGCTGATGTATCGAATACAACCCCTGAAGTTAAATCCCAGAAAAGCGGATTATATATCGGCTTCCGAATGGCGGAAGAATTCCTGAATAGCCAGCCAGGATGCAATATGAAGATCCTTCTGGAAGCAGCACCGGAAGACGCTTTGAAAGCCTATAATGCAGATATGCCATATTCCGTTTTTTCTTGATTGAGCGTCGGGAAAGAGGTATACTATGCACATCTATGGAGCCTGGGTGAAGGCCGCAAGTTTGAGATTAAGATTCTCCAGGACGGATGAACCAAGATAGAATCTTGGGCTACTATTTCATTGTGGCTGAGTGATTCGTAATATGGAGGCATCATGGAATGTTTCGCGTTGCACTTAAGGATGTGACCAAGATCTATCCGGGGGATGTGTTGGCGGTCAAAGCAGTTGCGCTTGAGGTCGCGGATAAGGAGTTCGTCGTGCTTGTGGGGCCGTCAGGCTGCGGCAAATCCACTATCCTGCGTATGATCGCAGGGCTGGAGGAGGTAACCGCCGGGGATATTTACGTTGATGGCGAGCGCATCAACGATGTTCCGCCTAAAGACAGGAACATTGCCATGGTATTTCAGAACTACGCGCTCTATCCCCACATGACGGTTTACAATAATATGGCTTTTGGGCTCAGGCTGCGCAGGTACTCTAAGAGAGAGATCGAAGAGCGCGTGAAAGAGGCCGCGGAGATACTGGGTATAACACAACTCCTGGATCGCAAGCCAAGGGCGCTCTCAGGTGGAGAGCGGCAGCGCGTTGCGGTGGGCAGAGCTATCGTGCGCCAGCCAAAAGTGTTTCTATTTGACGAGCCTCTCAGCAACCTGGATGCCAAGCTCCGTGTGCAGATGCGCGCGGAGATCAGCAAACTCCATACCCGTCTCCAGGCGACCATGATCTATGTGACTCACGATCAGACAGAAGCCATGACAATGGGCGATCGTATCATAGTCCTGAACCAGGGCGTGATCCAGCAGATCGACGATCCACTCAGTTTGTATCACTCGCCGGCGAACCGGTTCGTGGCCGGATTCATCGGAAGCCCGCCAATGAACTTCGTGGAAGGAGAATTGCAGCAGGAATCCGGGAGCCTGTTTTTCAAGAGCGATGGCTTTTCGCTGAAGATACCGGAGCGCATGCATGAGTCTCTACAGCAGCATGGCGCGACGGAGGTCACCCTTGGCATTCGGCCTGAGGATATACTGGGGAGGGACGTTCCTGATGACGCGGCGGCAGATGCGCGTGTCGAGGTTGTGGAGCCGCTTGGCAGTGAGATAATCCTGTATCTTGCAGTGGGAGAGTGGACGCTGGTTGGGAAGGTGGATTCGACTATACACCCTGATCCGAATACTGATCTCCGCATCGGTTTTGATATGTCGCGCTGCCATTTCTTCGATACAAAGGATGGGCAGGCGATTGTCTGAAGACCATTGCCTGAAGAGGAATGGAAATGTCTCGTAACGGAGCAAAGGTAAGTAATATCCTAAGCCATGTATCTCTGCGCCCACCACATATAGCTCTTTTGGGGATTATTATTATCGTAGTTACGGTGGGCATACTGGAGCAGCGGCCAACCCTGGAGGACGACTTTGACGCCGAACGAGATGAGGCGTTTGCTGATACCTGGGATAAGCGGCTTCACCTTTCGTACTGGGAGAAGTGGGGCTCCTTCGAGCGGGAAGCGTGTCAGTCTATGGTTGATGCCTTTAACCACTCGCAGGATGAGATATTCGTCCATTACATCAACACCTCGCAGGTGGATCGCAAGGCAATGCTGGCGATAATAGGTCATGACCCGCCGGACGTGGTTGGGCTTTGGGCTACCAACCTGGCCCCTTTCGCTGCCTCTGGGGCGCTTCTACAGCTTGATGATTTCATGGCTTCGGCGGGGCTTGAGAAGGAACGCTACGTACCCAATTACCTGAAAATAGGCATGTACGATGAGAAGGTATATGCTCTCCCGACAACACCGGCGTCGCTGGGACTTTACTATAACAAACAGCACTTCCGTGAGGAGGCAGAGGCGCTTCGGGCAGCCGGGCTTGATCCCGATAGAGCGCCTCTAAACACAGAGGAACTGGATCGCTATTCCGACGTTCTTAATATCTTTGACGAAAAGGGCCGTCCGGTGAGGATGGGATTTCTGCCAACTGAACCTGACTGGTATTACTGGGCATGGGGGTTCTACTTCGGTGGGAAGCTGTTCGACGAGGAGCGGGGACTTATCACGGCTGACGATCCGAAGAACGTCGAGGCGCTGCTCTGGACAAAACACTACGCTGAAAAATACGGCCGGGAGAAACTGCTCCAGTTCCGCTCTGGCTTCGGAAACTTCGACTCGCCTCAGAACGCGTTTATCGACGGCAAGGTCTCCATGGAGATACAGGGTGTATGGTTCTCCAATTTCATCCGACGACACAACCCACACATGGAGTTTGGCGTTGTGCCGGTTCCAGTGCCATCGGATGTTCCCGGGCCGGTTTCGCTTGTGGACTGCGACGTTATCGCTATACCGCGCGGCTGTCGCCACGTAGAGGCTGCCTGGCGCTTCGTGGAATTTACTCAGCGTGAGGGTCTGGCTATTCTCTGCCGGCTGCATGGAAAGCACATGCCTATCAAAAATCCGCCGCCGAACTTCCACGCGGGACATCCAAACCTGGAGGTCGGCATTTTCGAGGAACTTGCCATATCACCGTATACTTTCATCCAGCCGCGCATCCAGATCTGGAACGAATACAGCCACGAGATGGATAAAGCCTTTGAGCACGTCTGGAACTGGCCCGTGCCTGAGAGCGAACTGGCCGGACTTACTGGCGATGCGAGACAGCAAAAGGTGGACGAACTTTGCCGCGCCGAGATCAGGAAGACACTTGAAGAGGTGCGCGTGAGAATGCAGCGGCAGTATGATAATTTGCATCGCAGGGACAAGATGCGGACTGATCTAACTGCTCACGGAGACACTAAGACACAAAGACAGTAAGGAAAACGGAAATGGATTGTCCTATATTATCCGTCAGGGAAGCAGAGATCAGTTTCAGTTTGCCTGCTATTAAGCAGTATCAAGTGCTTGAATTCTCCAATCTTCGTGTCTTCGTGCCTTGGTGTCTTTGTGTTTAGTTCAGTTTAGAGGTATCAGGATGAGAGATGGAGATAGTGATTTTTCCGGGGTAAACTCGGAAGCCCGGCGGGTCTGGGATGCAAATGCTGAGTGGTGGGATGACAGGATCGGCGATGGGAACGCTTTCCAATGCGAACTGATCGAGCCTGCTACTGAGCGCCTGCTGCAAGTTTCCCCCGGGGAAGTGATCCTGGACGTGGCCTGCGGAGCGGGTCGGTTTGCGCGGCGGATGGCGGAGCTTGGTGCTTATGTAGTGGCATTCGACTTCAGCGAGCGGTTCATTGCGAGGGCAAAACAGCGCACGACGCCGGATATGGAAAATATCGAATACCACGTTGCTGATGCTCTTGACGAGGAGCAGGTTCTGGCGCTGGGGGTGAATCGCTTCGACGCGGCTGTGGCTACTATGGCACTTATGGACATGGCATCTATCGATCCGCTGATGTGCGCTCTGACGCAAAGCCTCAAGCCAGGCGGCAGGTTTCTCTTTTCAGTCATGCATCCATGTTTCCAGCCGCCGGAGTCATGCAAATTCGCTGAGCAGTATGAGGGTGAGGAACGCGTCAAAATAATCTGCGGGATCAAGGTGACAAAATACCTGACGCCTACCGCGTGGAAAGCTGAAGGCATCTTCGGTCAGCCTGAGCTTCAATATTACTTTCATCGCCCTCTTTCAGAGCTTTTACGGTCGTGTTTTGAAGCAGGCTTCGTGATTGATGGGATGGAGGAGCCTGCTTTCAAAGCGAGGGAAGATGCCCGGGATGGTCTGGCCTGGAGGGATTCGCCGGAGATCCCGCCGGTGCTGGTGGTGAGAATGCGCTTGCTGACGGAGTAAGTTATGAAAAACTCGACACGCAGGACGATCACAGGTTATGCCTTCGCTACACCGTGGCTGATAGCGATGATATTTCTGATAGGCTATCCGTTCGCGGCATCCCTCTATTTTTCGACTTGCGAGTACCCGCCGCTGAGAGGGCCGCTCTTCATAGGTATGGGGAACTACCAGGAACTGGTTCAGGATGCAGTTTTCCGGCAGTCCATGATGATAACTATCGTGTTTGCAGTTGTGGCCATCCCATTGGGAGTGCTTCTTGCGCTTACGCTGGCGTTGTTCCTTAACAGCCGAATCCACGGTCGGTCGGTGTACCGGGTTGTGTATTACCTGCCGCATCTGGTTCCCTCTGTGGCTGTAGCGATCCTATGGATGTGGATGTTTAACCCGGATTTTGGGATACTGAACGTGGCGCTCTCGCCATTTGGAAAGGCGGCTTCTTTCCTGCTTCGTCCGTTCGCGGCAGTTGCGTTGAACGTGCCTCCCTGGGTGGGTTTAGTCTTCGTCATAGCGGCTTTTGCATTGTGGCGATGGCTGAAAAAGAAAGCTATTGATCCTCGCTCTGTCGCTCTGATTCAGACCAGACGCCTGACCTTCGGGCGGTGGAGCGAGAAGGGCTTCTCAATAGCGTCGCGCCTGACTGCCCTGGTTTTTGTCATTGCCATAGTATTTGCGCTTGCCTTATGGCTCAATCCCATAGACCTGGCGAAGATCCAGTCTCCGGGCTGGCTCACGGACGCGAACGCCTTTCCATCCGGGCTTTCTGCGGCCCCGTCCTGGGCTCTTTGGGCGCTCATCTATATGTCGCTGTGGGGTGTGGGGCAGATGGCTATAATCTACCTGGCGAAACTCCAGGACGTCCCTGTAGTGCTTTACGAGGTGGCGGATCTGGACGGAGCGAATTGGTGGCAGAAGACCAGATACATAACTGTGCCCATGATCTCACCGGTGATCCTTTTCAACGTGATAATGGGTATTATCGGCGCGTTCCAGGTCTTTACCGAGCCTTATATTATGACAAGCGGGGGGCCGGAAGATCGCACGCGCTTTGCAGCCATGTTTATATATGATCAGACGTTCCAGTATCAGCGACTCGGTTATGGTTCGGCGGTGGCGTGGGTGTTATTTCTCGTCATTGTTGTGTTAACTCTTCTGGCCATGAGGATCTCGCGCGAGCGCGTCTATTACGCTGCGAGATAGGCAGTGAGGTACGAGATGTCTACGACTGACAAGCCAACACGTTGGTACATGGCGGCTCCCATACACGGGATACTGCTTGTGGGGGCTGTGTTTTTCGTGCTGCCGCTCCTGTGGATGATCGCTACCTCCTTTAAGCCGCTCGAACAGACGCTGAAAGTCCCCGGATCAGTCAAAGAGGCTCTTTTTGGAATCGGTCACCGGGCAGAGATCGGCGGTCTTGTCTACGACGTGGTGCTGGAGCGGGCGATTACACCGTCAGTTGATGATCCTTACTGGATCGTCCGCCCTCTGGAGGAGTTCCCCAACGGTGAGATGACCCATCCGTTCGGCCCTGAGACCTGGCGCAAATATCCCATCTTCAACCAGGATGAGCTGAAGCGGATGGATACCATTATCACCCCGGCAATGGAAGTCCTCGCGGACAGGAAAACTCCATACAACGAGGAGACTGGTATCCTGAGCCTGCTATCTGGAAGAGGGGTGAAAGCTGAACTGGTCAAAACGCTGGAGCCTGCCGAAGACGGGGAGCAATTGTGGCTGGTTCGCGAGTGGCGTCCGGAGGATACTGACACCAAGGAGATAGGCTCCACAGCAGCCGATCCGACCCGCGCGTGGGCTGTGCTGCCGGAGTCCAGTATCCGGGAATCGATCCGCTCAATACCTCAGAACTATCCAGCGGCTCTGAAGCGAGTTAACTTCTGGCGGTCGTTTCTTAACACCATGTTCGTGTGCGTGATGACGGTTTTCGGCGTTGTTATCTCATCACTGATCGTCGCCTACGGCTTTGCTTTCATTGATTTCAAGGGGCGTGAAACCCTCTTCAAGCTGACACTGGCCACCATGATGATCCCCTTTCCCATAGTGATGGTGCCAACTTACCTGCTCTACCGGAAACTGGGCTGGGTGGGCACATTCAAGCCACTCTGGGTATGGTCATGGTTCGGCAGCGCGTTCTTTATATTCCTGCTGAGACAGTTCCTCCTGGGAATGCCGAAGGATCTACTGGATGCGGCACGTATAGATGGATGCTCGGAGTTGCAAATCCTCTGGCACGTGGTGGTGCCGCTTACAAAGGCTCCCCTGGCGATGGTGGCGCTGTTTCAGTTCCTCGGGACGTGGCGGGATTTCATGGGTCCGCTTATTTACCTCAATAACACCTCGCAATTCACGCTGTCACTCTCTCTCCAGGCCTTCCAGTCAGAACACGGCGGCACACCCTGGCATCTGCTGATGGCCGCATCTACAGCCTTCAGTCTGCCTCTAATCATCCTCTTTTTCCTTACCATAAGGACGTTTATCCGATCGATGGCCACGTCGGGTCTTAAGGAATAATACAGCCTTCTATCACCAAATGCTATAAGCTGGCGTATCGAAGACGAGGCCGATTATGTTCCACGCGCATCCGATTATGTAGTCGCCCAGCACTAACCCGAAGAAGAACGGACGCGCTGTTTTGTATGCCTTCATCCCGCCGTACCTGAGTATCACCCATTTGATGGCCCAGCTTATGAGCATGGCGTTCCATATATAGAGCATCCCGCTCCAGCCGCCGCCTGATAGTACATACCCGCCCGGGTGAAATGGCCACCATACGAAATGGCGGCGCATGGCCATCAGGAATAGGACGAATAGTGCATTTCCACTCATGAACGTGATTGCTGTATTGTTGGCCCTCGTGGGATGGCTGAGCCAGGATTGAAGCGGGTTGAAGCTCTCCCACCCGAAGCCGGCAAGCCAGCCGTGGCATTCGGTGGAAGCTCCATATTTATATGCGATCACCAGGTATATCCAGAACGTGACAATGGCGCCGATGCCTATAGATCCCATCATGGCCCAGATTAGCCTGCGGTTGAGCATATTCCCCTGCTGAGCGAGCTTGAGGGATTCCAGTTGGTTGGGCATGGGATGGGCGCGGTGGCATCGAGTAAAGGGGTAAAGGAAAGACATGATAGTCAGGTTTGGGCCTCCGATAGCGCGGCT
>Ga0114922_10003859_pt1 | contig 13951 bp, 13 predicted proteins | sample AartaG_FD_100975 | JGI IMG/M metagenome (GOLD analysis project Ga0114922, IMG submission 100975) | Deep subsurface microbial communities from Aarhus Bay to uncover new lineages of life (NeLLi) - Aarhus_00045 metaG | ecosystem: Environmental > Aquatic > Marine > Oceanic > Sediment | place...
ACATCTGTAATGGGAGCAATTAACATGCTGGGACTTGCAAAGCGTATCAGGGCAAAAGTTATGCAGGCATCCACCAGTGAAATTTATGGAGATCCAAAAATACATCCTCAGACTGAAGCATACTGGGGTAATGTGAATCCAATTGGAAGACGATCCTGTTACGATGAAGGAAAGCGTTGCGCCGAAACTCTTTTTATGGATTATCATTATCAAAACAAAGTAAAGATTAAAATTGTCAGAATTTTTAATACATACGGCCCTCGTATGCACCCCAATGACGGCAGGGTTGTTTCCAACTTTGTTGTACAAGCCCTGACAAATAAAGATATTACCATATACGGAGATGGTTCTCAGTCAAGAAGTTTTCAGTATATTGATGATCTTCTTGAAGGAATCATCAGAATGATGAATACCGGTGATGATCATGTCGGACCTGTAAACATAGGTAATCCCAGAGAATTTACCATCCTTGAACTTGCTGAAAAAATAATCAGCATTACAAAATCAAAATCAAAGATTTCATACCTGCCTCTTCCCACTGATGATCCCAACCAGCGAAAACCGGATATAACCAAAGCAAAAGATATTCTGAATGGATGGGATCCAAAGATACCTCTGGAAGAAGGCTTGATCAAGACCATCAGATATTTTAAAGATAAACTCAATTTGAATTGACCTTAAAATAATCAGACAATGAAAGGAATCATTTTAGCCGGAGGTTCCGGAACAAGACTTTATCCTGTAACCATGTCAATATCAAAGCAGATACTTCCTGTTTATGACAAACCAATGGTTTATTATCCGCTAAGTGTGTTAATGCTTGCTGGAATCAAAGAGGTATTAATTATTTCAACGCCCCAGGATATACACCTTTATGAAAATCTCCTGGAAAATGGAAATCAGTTTGGGATTTCCATTTCTTATGAAATCCAGCCTTCTCCGGATGGCCTTGCTCAGGCATTTATCATTGGTGAGAAGTTTATAAATCACGATAAAGTCTGCCTTATTCTTGGAGATAATATATTTTATGGACACGGTTTTGGAGATGAACTCCTGAAGATCGCAAATTTCGAGAACGGGGCAGTTATCTTTGGTTATTATGTCACTGATCCGGAAAGATACGGGGTGGTTGAATTTGACAAAGATGGTAAAGTATTAAGTATTGAAGAAAAACCTTCAGATCCTAAATCAAATTATGCATTAACAGGCCTTTATTTTTACAGCAATGATGTTGTCGAGAAAGCCAAAACACTTAAGCCATCAAAAAGAGGTGAACTTGAAATAACCGATCTGAACCGGTTATTTTTACAGGAAGGCCGTCTGAATATAAAAGTCCTTGGAAGAGGTATGGCCTGGCTTGATACCGGTACTCATGAAAGCCTGCTTCAGGCAGCAAATTATATCCAGACAATTGAAATGAGGCAGGGTCTTAAGATTTCATGTATTGAGGAAATAGCTTATAAAAGGGGATTTATTACCAAAGAACAGTTGTTTGACCTGGCTTCAAAAATGAAGAACAGCACTTACGGACAATATCTGCTTCAGCTGGCTGAAAACAAAATTCATACATTCGATACTTAAAAAAGACATCCTTTAATCAGAATCTATTAACCAATGAAACCTTCATACATTAAACATATAACATAACTAACTAATAATAAAATCTTTAATAATAATTTATACTTGTGAAGATTATTCATACCGATTTTAAGGGATTGGTGATCATTGAACCAAGAATTTTCAGTGATCCAAGGGGCTATTTTTATGAAAGCTACAACGAAAGTAAATTTCACCAATCATCGCTGAATCATGTCTTTGTCCAGGACAATCAATCAAAATCTGCCTTTGGAGTAATACGGGGATTACATTACCAGGTTGAACCACACGCCCAGACAAAATTGATAAGAGTCCTGCAGGGTACAATTTATGATATAGCAGTAGATATCAGACAAGGATCACCTACATTTGGAAAATGGTTCGGGATTGAGCTCAGTGAGGAAAACCATTTGCAATTGCTGATTCCCAAGGGATTTGCACACGGTTTTTCGGTAATAAGCAAAACAGCAGTAATTATGTATAAATGTGATGATTTTTATGTTCCTGAAGCTGAAAGAGGGATTATCTACAATGATAAAGATTTGAATATCGACTGGAAAATAGAACCTGATAAAATTCTTGTTTCGGATAAAGACAGGAAACTCCCAACCTTAATGGATGCTGAGAAGAATTTTAAATACGCTGATGAATGAAAAAAATTCTTGTGACCGGCTCAAAAGGACAACTGGGAAGTGAGATACTGCTGCAAAGTCAGGATTTTACAGATTACGAATTCTTATTCCATGATGTTGACACGCTGGATTTAACCGATTATACCACACTGGAAAAATTTTTTGAAATCAATTCTCCTGACATCATTATCAATTGTGCAGCTTATACCGCAGTTGACAAGGCAGAAGAAGAACCGGAACAGGCATACCTTTTGAACGCAGAAGTTCCTGGCAAGCTTGCTTTATTAGCCAATAAATACAATTCATTTCTGATTCATATCTCAACAGACTATGCTTTCGATGGAAGAAATTACAGGCCTTACAAAGAGAATGACCTGCCAAATCCATTGTCTGTATATGCCAAAAGTAAATTTGTTGGTGAACAGAGGGTATTGCAGTTCAACGATTCTATTGTAATACGCACCTCCTGGTTATATTCACAATTTGGACATAGTTTTGTTAAAACAATGCTGAAACTTGGCAAAGAACGTGATACACTTAGTATTGTTTTTGATCAGACCGGTACTCCAACCAATGCCAGGGATCTAGCGGGTGTAATCATGAACATCATAGAATTTCTGTCTAAGGATGAATTCATCAGGGGGATTTTTCATTTTTCAAACGAAGGTTTGTGTTCCTGGTATGATTTTGCAAGGGAGATAATTGATTTTGCCGGATATTCCTGTAATGTTTTACCTATCACCAGCGATAAATATCCTTTACCGGCCAGTCGTCCGAATTATACTGTACTGGATAAATCAAAGATCAAAAAAACACTGAATATTTCAATACCTCATTGGAAGGACAGCCTGGTGGAATGCCTGAAACATCTGATATGATTCATATACTGTTGTTTATATTCTTCAAGAAGAAAATTGTATCACACCAGAATAATGTTGCTTGGTGAAAAATATTAAATTTGCCTTTTAAAATAAATAACCCAGGATGCGATGGTACAGGAAGATCTATTGAGTTTGGTAAAAAAGAAAGCAGAAAACTGGTTGAACAGCAATATTGACAAATCTGCGAAAAAACAGATAAAGTATCTTCTGGAGAATGATGAAAAGGAATTAATAGAATCCTTTTACAAGGATCTTGAATTTGGTACCGGAGGACTGCGGGGGATTATGGGTGTCGGTACCAATAGAATGAATATCTATACATTGGGTATGACAACCCAGGGTTTATGCAATTATCTCAAACAAGAGTTCAGTCACCTGAAAGAAATTAAAACTGCCATTGCACACGATTCAAGAAATAACAGCCGTTTATTTGCCGAAACAACTGCAAAAATATTTGCTGCAAACGGTTTTAGAGTATATCTGTTCGATGAATTGAGACCTACACCAGAACTGTCTTTTGCAATCAGGCATTTCGGATGTCAGAGTGGTGTAGTGATAACAGCCTCACATAATCCAAAAGAATATAACGGTTATAAGGTGTATTGGGAAGATGGAGGACAAATCATAAAACCTCATGACAAGAATATCATTGCTGAAGTTCAGAAGATTAAATCAATCAACAAAATAAATTTCAATGGCAATGAGGAAAATATTTCCATCATTGGAGAGGAGATTGACAATATATACACTGATAAAATCAGAGGTCTTTCACTTTCTCCTGAAATTATCAGCAGGAACAATGATCTGATAATTGTATACACTCCCATTCATGGAACAGGGGTACGTCTGGTACCTTTGGCTTTAAGGAAAATGGGATTTGAGAAAATATTAAATGTACCTGAGCAGGATATTGTCAGCGGTGATTTCCCAACGGTTAAATCACCTAATCCGGAGGAAAATGCTGCTTTAAAAATGGCCATCCGGAAAGCAAAGGAGAATGAGGCCGACATCGTTCTGGGCACTGATCCTGATGCTGACAGGGTTGGAGTTGTTGTTAAAGACAACCGGGGAAAGTATATCATACTCAATGGAAATCAAACTGCTGCACTGCTAATATATTATTTGCTTACCAGATGGAATGAAAAAGGGAAACTTTCAGGTAGAGAATACATTGTTAAAACCATCGTTACAACGGACCTGCTGACAGAAATAGCTAATAAATATCGCGTTGAACATTTTGATGTACTTACTGGTTTTAAATATATTGCTGATGTGATTAAGCACTTTGAAGGAAGAAAGGTTTTCATTGGAGGTGGAGAAGAAAGTTACGGTTACCTTGCAGGCGAATTTGTGAGAGACAAAGATGCCATTATATCCTGCTCATTAATTGCAGAAACTGCAGCATGGGCAAGAGATAAGGGTATGACACTGTACGATTTGCTACTTCATATCTATATTGACTATGGTTTCTTCAAAGAACATCTGATCTCAATTGAAAGAAAGGGCAAAGATGGTGCCGAGGAAATCGCATTGATGATGAAGAATTTCAGAAACAATCCACCGTTGCAGATAAACAATTCTGAGGTTATTGATATCATTGACTATCTGGATGAAAGTTCGCTTGAAAAAATAAATAGAACGAATGGAGAGATTGAAATCCCGGCCTCAGATGTTCTGCAGTTCTTCACCAAAGATGGTTCAAAAATCTCTATACGCCCTTCAGGAACAGAACCAAAAATCAAATTTTATTTCGGGGTCAGAGACATACTCAATCGTATCGATGATTATGATAAAATAAACAAAATACTGGAGGACAGAATTGAAATTATCATAAAGGATCTGAAGATCAAATAGATAAATGATATCTTAATAGTTATTAATGATGAAATCATATCGAAAAGAACTCTGGTTTAACACCTCACAAAGAAGAGAACTGGTGAACATCACCCCTCAGGTAGAACAATGCCTGAAAGAAAGCGGTATCACAGAAGGCTTAATATTAATTAACGCGATGCACATCACAGCAAGTGTTTTCATTAATGATGATGAAAGCGGTCTGCATCATGACTTTGATGTATGGCTTGAGAAACTTGCTCCGGAAAAGCCTTATACACAATACCGTCATAACGGCTTTGAAGACAATGCTGACGCTCATCTGAAAAGAACCATCATGGGCCGTGAAGTTGTGGTAGCAGTATCAGAAGGAAAACTTGATTTCGGTCCATGGGAACAGATTTTTTATGGTGAGTTCGACGGGAAAAGAAGAAAAAGAGCACTTGTAAAAATAATCGGTGAATAGTGATCAATGTGACAATTTTAGTTACCAAAAATTCAGACAAAAATAAATGATGAAAAATATTTCAGTTTTTATTACAACAATTTTGCTTTTGGGAACGATTGATTTATCTGCTGTCAGCGAAGTCAGCCGGGAAGATTCAGCAAAATTTTACAACTGGTTCAACCTTGACAAAGAAATGAATGGGATACCGGGCATAAGTACTGATAAAGCTTATGATGAATTGTTAATAAACAAGAAATCAACCAGCGTTATTGTAGCAGTTATCGATGGCGGGGTTGACATCAATCATGAAGATTTAAAAGGAAAAGTCTGGATAAACGAGGATGAGATACCTGGCAATGGAATTGACGATGATAAGAACGGTTTTATTGATGATATTAATGGCTGGAATTTTCTTGGGAATGCCGGAGGGAAAAACATTAAATACGAGAATTATGAAGCCACACGTCTATATTTGAAGTATAAAGAAAAGTTCTTATCTGCTGATACCATTAACCTGACAGGCAATGATCTTGAATTGTTCAGCCTTTACAAGAGTGCAAAAAAAGTACACTTTGAAAAATATAACAAAGCCTTTTATGAAATGGCGCTGATTGAAAAATTTGAAAGAAACTATTATAAGGCGGATAGTATCATCAAATCAAACCTCAATAAAGATACTTTCAGCATCGAAGAAATAAAATCATTTGAAACATCAGACAGCAGAGAGTTTATCATGGCCAAGTCAGTTTTGATTAATCTGAATGATAATGGATTTCAGATGGAAAAGTTAAAAAAATACAAGGATCGCATTGAAGTCAAGCTAAATTATCATTTTAATATCGATCTTAATGCGAGATCTTGTATCGGCGATGATCCGGAAGATCCAAACGACTCGATATACGGCAACAACGATGTTATTGCCAGTACTCCGGATCATGGCACATTTGTGTCCGGAATAATTGCCGGCAACAGGTATAATGGAATTGGTATGAAAGGCATTGCAGATAATGTCAGGATTATGGCAATACGTGCAGTGCCTGATGGTGATGAACGTGATAAAGATGTCGCTAATGCAATTAAATATGCCGTAAACAATGGTGCCAAAATTATCAATATGAGTTTTGGTAAGGATTTTTCACCTCAAAAGAATCAGGTTGATAAAGCGATAAAATATGCTGCAGACAATGATGTTTTAATTGTGCATGCTGCAGGTAATGAAGGAGAGAATACTGACAATAAACCCAGATATCCTTCTGTCTGGAATAAAGATAAACAAAAGATAACAGATTCATGGATGAATGTCGGCGCTACTTCAAAAGTAATAGATGATTCTTTTGTTGGAAAATTTTCAAATTATGGTAGAAATTCAGTTGAATTATTTGCCCCTGGAGTGGATATTTACTCACTCGAGCCTGAAAATACTTATGATGTTTCGGACGGCACCAGTTTTGCATCTCCGATGGTAGCCGGAACAGCGGCCTTAATAAAGTCCTACTATCCGCACTTTACAGTAACTCAGATTAAAGACATCATTTTATCTTCTGTATCATTGGTATACAAAAGGCAGAAAGTACTCTTACCTTTCAAAGATGAAGGGAAAAAACCCAAAAAAGCAAAAGTGAGATTTGGGAAATTATCATCTACAGGTGGTTTGTTAAATGTATATAACGCATTACAGTTATGTGAACAACAAATTGTATCTGAATAAATGAATAATCTTAAAGAAGTTTCAAGCCTGAAAGACATACCAAAGGAAATTGCGGATTCTCCTGTTGCTTTGCTTCTCCAGTACCATAATCTGCAAAAACCTTTCGACGTTTACGAAAGGGCGCAACTGCTGATAGGCATGTGCATGGATAACAGAAAGTCTTTGAGGATTCCCAGGAATTTTGCTTACATCATTCGAACAGGAGGAGCGAACCTGCATTACAATGAATTCCAGGTGTCCTATGCCATTGCTGTGGGTGGTATCAAACATATCATTTTGATGGCGCATAATAGATGTGGTATGGTAAATCTGTTTTCAAAAAAGGAACTCTTTGTTGATGGACTTGTTTCAAATGGAGGATGGGACAGGTCTTTGGCAGAAGAGCATTTTATCCATCATGCTCCCCTGTTTGAGATCAGCAATGAAATCGATTTTGTTTTAAATGAGGTAAACCGTTTGCAATACAGATATGCCGGTATAGTTGTGGTTCCTTTATATTATAATATCGACGACGATAAGTTGCATTTGATTACCGAATGAATATCCCAGCATAAAACCGGTATTCACCGGCTCAATAGCTCTTTTTACTGGTGATTTGGCCTTTTTCGGAATATACAATCCACTCTCCTTTTCTGGAATTATCTGAATAACATCCCTTTTCTTTGATTGTACCATTATGGTGGTAGCTCGCAAATTCTCCTTCAAGAGTATCATGCTTATAATTAACCACATACATGATTTTTCCATTTTCATCCCAATACTCCCATTCACCTGAGATGAATCCATTCCGGTAACTACCTTTCCACTTGATATTACCATTTTGGTAATAGTATCTGGCATCACCATCCAGCCTACCCTTCCGAAATGTCAGTACTTCTTTAATAAGTTCAGTATCCGTATAAACGACCTTGCATTTACCGGAAAAAGGATTTATATTATCTTCAGTATATAATAAATCACTGCTAATCTCTGCTTCAGTTATAACAATCTCTTTGGTACATGAAATAAGTCCAGAAGCAAATAATAATATGATCCAGCTTATTCTCATTTGTATGGTTTTAAAGTTGTTTACACTATAAATAACGGATATCCTGAAATATTGGTTCTTATTTATTGACCAAACAATCTTTTTTAAGAATAAAAATGCCAAATCATGCGATAAACATGATATAAATCATCTTCGAAAAACGCCCTTAAAACCTCTAAATTGTTATTAAAAAGAATGTTATGGATAGTACTTAAAATTACTACTATTCTCTGATGGCATCCTCCCTTTTCCAGGTAGTTGTACGACCAATGAACTTCATGCCAAGAACGTACCCTTTGATTTCCAGTTTTTGCCTGTCTTCCTCAAACCACATAAAGCAATCGTAGGTCTTACCATTTTTGGGATCATAAATGCTACCATCGTCCCAATATCCTTTATTCTTATTAAAGGAAAATCCCTTCAGAATGGTCATTCCCATTAATGGCTTGTCACGCATAGACAAATCAGGATTGTTTGAGTCCTTTTCCTCTTTATCTTCCTTCAACCATGCAATTTTTCCATAATACTTACCATTTGTGGCTTTAAAAACTCTTATCTGAGACTTTTCCGTGTCTGTTAACCAGACACCGATTACATCATCACTTTGGCCAAAGGAATTATATTTGGCAATAAGAACCAGAACAAGAAGGAGCATCAGTTTTTTCATAATAGTCAGATTTAAATTTGTTTTTACGCTCTAATATAATTAATAAATGAATATGAAAATCCTAGTTTTTCATTAAATGGGATTTCTGTTCTCTCAACTTCAATCCAATCATTGAAGTTGATGTCCGGGAAAAAAGCATCGGCATCGTATTTTTTATGAACAAGCGTAATGTATAATCTGGAAGCCAGTGGAAAAAACTGGCGATATACAGATGCTCCTCCAAAGATAAAATTCTCTTTATCTTCACTCATCTTGTCCAGTGCATCATCAATTGAATATGCCATCACGCAATCTTTAAAATGATCGCTCAAATCATCAGAGATTACCAGGTTTGTTCTCCCAGGTAAAGGTCTTTTAGGTAATGAAAAATACGTGTTTTTTCCCATGATGATAACATTACCGGTGGTAAGCTTTTTTACTCTCTTCATATCTTCAGGAATATGCCATAAGAGCTGGTTGTTTTTACCTATGGCAAAGTTTTCTGCAATTGCAACGATGATTGATATCTGCTTCATGCCGGAGGATTTTAAACTGAGATGGGCGCTTTGATATGCGGATGGGGATCATAACTTTCAAGGATAAAGTCACCGAATTTAAATTTAAAAATGTCTTTTACCGAGGAGTTAATTTTCATCAATGGTAATTTTCGTGGTTTCCTTGTAAGCTGTAGTTTAACCTGTTCAATATGATTGAGATAAATATGTGCATCTCCAAGGGTGTGTACAAATTCAAAAGGCTCCAGTCCTGTTACCTGAGCTATCATCATCAGCAATAAAGAGTATGATGCAATATTAAAGGGTACACCCAAAAGAATATCAGCACTTCGCTGGTAAAGCTGACATGAGAGTTTTCCATCATTTACATAAAATTGAAACAGAACATGACATGGGGGCAAATTCATGTTATCCAGATCTGCTACATTCCAGGCACTGATAATGTGTCTCCTTGAATCAGGATCGGTGGTTAATGATTTGATTAATTCAGATATCTGATCAACTGAATCGTTTTGATATGCCTTCCACTTACGCCATTGGTATCCGTATATATGGCCAAGATCACCACTGGAATCGGCCCACTTATCCCATATCGTTACTCCATGTTCATTGAGATACCTGACATTGGTGTCTCCATTTAAAAACCAAAACAATTCATAAATAATTGATTTCAAATGAAGTTTCTTGGTTGTTAATAACGGGAAACCCTCACGCAAATTAAATCTCATCTGGTATCCAAATATACTAATGGTCCCTGTACCTGTTCTGTCACTTTTCTGATGACCATTCTTCATTACATAATCAAGTAAATCAAGGTATTGTCTCATTCTGTCTGTTATTTATTGATACCCGTTCAATTGGGTAAAAATAACAAAGTTCATATGATATAAAAAATACGCTTATTCAAAGTTTAAAGAACTGTTAATTTCTTTTGACTTTTTAACATAACTTTGAATGTATAAATTCATATTTTTATCGCAATTGTAGTATTTATGAGTCAGACTGCCAGATATGTTTTTATTTTTCTGGGTGTTGTGCTGTTAGGATATATACTCTGGTATTTTAAGAGTATTGTTGCCTATATCTTGATTTCAATGGTTTTATCATTAATTGGTAAACCCATTGTTGATTTGCTTTTGAAATTTCGAATAAGGCATTTCAGATTACCCAGGTGGTTTTGTGCACTGGCAGCGTTGATATTTCTCTGGGTGGCATTTTATGCTTTTTTCAGGATTTTCATACCGGTAATTATAAACGAGGCCAATAACCTTTCAGGAACAAAGGTTCAGACATTGATCAGTGCATTGGATTCACCCATCGCTAAAATTGAATCTGTTGTTAACGAATTCCGCGTTGCCGGCGAAGAGCATATCTCACTTTCTGAAACCATTACGGAAAAGCTGGCTGCACTGTTGAATATAGCTACAATTTCAAACCTGTTCAGCTCGGTTGCAAGTCTGTTTGGAAACATTTTTATCGCGGTATTTGCCATTTCGTTTATTACATTTTTCTTTCTGAAGGATGATAAAATGTTTGCTGATGCTATTTTACTGGTTATTCCGGAAAAACAAACAAAAGCTTTTAAGCATGCCCTCGACTCTGTCAGACATCTATTGATGAGGTATTTTGTTGGTATCCTGGCGCAGATTACAGGTATCATTACCCTTGTAACGATAGGACTTACAATTATCGGGGTCGGATTCAGGCATAGTCTGGTTATCGGACTATTGGCAGGATTTCTGAATGTCATTCCATACCTGGGACCATTGCTGGGTTCAATAACGGGAACTTTGCTGGGAATGATAATACATATTGAAAAAGATTTTTACAGTGAGCTCCTGCCAATGGCCGGATATATGCTGCTGGTATTTATCATTGTTCAGGTAATTGATAATATACTGTTCCAGCCAGTCATATTTTCAAGCAGCGTCAATGCACATCCGATGGAAATTTTTCTTGTTATCATGATTGCAGGAAGTCTGGCTGGAATTATTGGTATGATACTGGCCATTCCGACATATACTGTACTGAGAGTATTTGCCAAAGAATTTTTTAATCAATTCAGAGTTGTCAAACAGCTGACTAAAAGGATGGATGGTAAAAGCCGCGATACGGGATGAAAAAGTTAATTAAATATATTGTCCTTCTGATTTTTGCGTTTCCCTATGCTGCGGTGGCACAGTACGACTTTTCGGCTGATGTCACTGAAGGCTGCGATTCTCTGACAGTACAATTCAGTTTCAGTTCAACAGCCACGGTAGATACAATCACTTATATCATTTGGGATCTGGGCAACGGACGGGTGGATACCACACTGGACGAAAGTGAAATTGTCACTACCAGATACAATATTCCTTCCAGATATCCGGTTGTGGTTTACCTGAACGATTTCTTCGTAGGCGAAGTCATAGTCAAGTCGGATTACATTAAAGTCTACCATTCGGTTGATGCGGATTTCACCGTGAATGATACCAGTCAGGTTGCACCTTATTCCTATCAGTTCAGTGATGCGAGCATATACTTTGACAATTCAACCACATTTACTTACAACTGGGATTTTGGTGATGGAAATACAGCTACAGATATAAATTCAATTCATACTTATGCTGCACCCGGTCTATTTAGTGTTTCACTTAGCATAACAGATGGCTATGGGTGTGTTAGCACTGCTTCACAAAGCATAGATATTCCGGCAATAATCCCTCCTCCTGATTTCATTGCAAGTGTAACAGAAGGCTGCGATCCGCTGAAAGTTAAATTCAGTCTCGTTGATGTTGATACAGATACTGTTTCCACCATATCCTGGGATTTTGGTAACGGAGAAACCAGCAGTATGACAGATCCGGATACTGTAATATACCGCGCTGGTGAACGATCCGTGGAAAATTATTCGGTACGTGTCATCATCAATGGCGATACTGATAATGCCATCCTAAAAACAGATTTAATCACCATACATAGAACTGTTAGAGCTGACTTTGCATGTAAGGACACACTGAGCGGCTCAGAAAATATCATTAAAGTCTGTTACCACGACCCGAACCTGCTTTTCGATACTTCAGCAGTTTACCAGTTCGAATGGCAGGTTGGATCTATAACAAGCGAAGATATCAGACCAGTTTTTACTTTTGCAAATTCCCCTGATACAATTCCTGCTACCCTCACCATCACTGATTTGACATATGGCTGCTCTGATACAAGGGATTCGTTGATATATATCATTCCGGAAGTGCTTATTCAGATTCAGAATGTATTTACACCAAATGGAGACGGCATTAATGAGTATTTTATCATCAGCACCAGTGGTGACATTCATCTGCAGATCAAAATATTCAGCCGCTCAGGTCTCCTGGTTTATGAAGCCGAGGGGACTGAGATAGTATGGGATGGTAAATCTCCATCCGGGATTGAGCTTGAATCCGGAATTTACTATTATGTTCTCAATTCGCTCAGAGGTGACCCGGAGGGAGAATATAACACAACAGGATTTGTTTATTTATTAAAATAATCCGTCCAACTCAGCTCTAGGTTACCAAATGACTCCGGTTAAAATCCGATATAAAGATTAATACGCTCATCTGGATTCCTGCCTGTCGGCAGACAGGTGAAATACAGATGAGCAGGCTGGCATTTGAGCCAGCTGGCAGAGCTACTGATTATTACTACCACCTCCTTGTCTCTGTTCAAGAACCTGCTGATACCTCCGGTAAAACAATCTTTTCTTTCTGTCAGTAGATACCATATAAATGTAAGACTGGGTACCTCCTTTTCTGACCTTTTGTTTTCTTTCCTTTGGTTTGAGAGCAATGATGGGATCAAGAAACTCTTTGTTGGACGATAGCACCTGCATCACCCCCCTGGTATATCCAAAATAATACCATTTACGATCAACCTCAAGGTAGATGTCACAAATATCACCGCTTCGTTTGACCTGAATCTCGATCAAACCATCGACAAGTTTATTTATCTGTATATCATTGATGCTTCCGATTCCTATTTTGCCAACGGACAAATACGATCTTGTTTCAGGATTCCACTCAAGTTTCAAATCATTAAAAACCAATGTATGTTTTAATTCTGCAGGTATGGATCTGACTGTACCAAACAGGTTCAGCTCATCCTTAAATGCCTGGGCATCCGATTTACCTGCCAGTTCAATGATAGCCCTGTTATATACAGTACGATTCAGATCTGTGGCTGGTGCTTCAGGAATGCTATCCAGTTCATGGGCCAATATATCCATTATTTTTTCTTCAAAAAAGAAATCCATCCCCATGTATAGATTAAAAGTTGTGGTATTGTTATTGATATGATGCCGAAGATTTCCAGCAGTCTGCAGTTGAACAAGTCCAAGGTCAACCCCCAGATCGAGTTTGCCCTCTCCATAAAGTTCGCAGTCTTCACGATGAAGACTAAGATAGTTACCAGGTGTCTCTCTGATAAGAAGCTTTTCCATTGAAGAAATCTTATATAATTGTGCTGCTTTGTCGTAATATAAATAACCGCTAACGGGAATGATATTGCGATCACTGTAATTCTTCCTGGATGTCATAAATGCAGGGTAGATATGTACCGAATCATAATACATAAAAAGTCCGGCGTAAATCTTGGATTTGTTTATGTCAACAGGTTGTTCAGGTATAGGAATGTAAATATTATAAGGAT
>Ga0114922_10003860_pt1 | contig 13951 bp, 6 predicted proteins | sample AartaG_FD_100975 | JGI IMG/M metagenome (GOLD analysis project Ga0114922, IMG submission 100975) | Deep subsurface microbial communities from Aarhus Bay to uncover new lineages of life (NeLLi) - Aarhus_00045 metaG | ecosystem: Environmental > Aquatic > Marine > Oceanic > Sediment | place: Aarhus...
CCCACTCCGACGCAGGCCCGCGTCTTCCAGCTCCTGGGCCTGTAGCCAGGATGCCGACACGCCTGCGACCCCCAACTCCATGCGCCACCGAAACTAACGCTCTCCGACCGCTGGAACTTCGGCTTAGACACGGCCAAGAGCGGAGGCGATAGCCGGATTCCCGGCAGGCGTGCAGGCGCTGACGTCAGACGACGGCCAGGATGTCCTCAGCGAAGCGGGAATCGGCGGGCGCAGGATCAAAACGCAGGACGGTGGCGCTTGGCCCCAATGGACGCCAGACGCGCGGGTCGGTGGGGCCGAACAGCGCGACCGTAGGCAGTCCCAAACCGGCGGCCAGGTGGGTCATACCCGCGTCGTGACCGATAAAGCAATCCGCCCCCATCAAGAGACGCGCCGCCCGCAGTAGTGACTCCTCGAACAGGACCGGCGCGGTCCGTGAGAGGCGCTGGATATAGCCGGCGCCGTGCCATTCGAACTCGGCCGGTCCGATCATCCACAAGGCCGTATGGCTACGGTTTTGCAGGCCCCGGACAACCTCTTCAAGGGTTTCCAGCGGGCAGCATTTGGCCCGTCCGCCGCTGCCCGGATGGCAGACGACGGTGCGCCCCGGCGGCCGGGCGGCGATCTCGCCCAGCGCCGTGCGGGCCGCCCGGCGGTCGCCCGCCGAGACGCTCAGCAGTCGTCCGGTCGCGGGTTTGAGAGTGAGTCCGGCCCTGCTCAAGGCATCGAGCCATTGTTGCGTGACGTGCAGCGCCTTCGCCCCGGGCGGCGGAGCCGGGTCCACCGAGAGAACGGGGCTGGGCGTACAGCCGCTCAACCGGGCGGCGACGGTCGATTCCGGGCCGCCCAGAAAGCTGATCACCAGATCGAAGCGGCGCAGGCGGCCGGCTGTCTCCGCCGGGATATGCCCGCAGCCGTAGAGATGGTGCAGGCCGATGTGGTCGGGATCCAGGGCTGCGTCGATCGGCCCGCGCCCCACGGCAAACCGAGCCAGCGGGCAACGGGCGGCTATTTCAATCCGGGCTTTGGGAAACGCCGACCGCAAAGCGGCGGCCACGTGCAGCGTCAGCACAGAGTCGCCAACGGCGCCGGAGTGAAGGAACAGCGAATTGCGAACGGCGAATTCAGGATTCGGCACCTGCTTCGTCATTCGCAATTCGCTGTTTTGCTATTAGTAATCGTCCGATCGATCCATCCACCGCCCAGGACCACGTCGCTGTCGTAGAAGACGGCGGCCTGGCCCGGGGTGATGGCCGACTGCGGTTCGTCGAAGGTGATCAGGGCGCTCCCGTCATCGCCCAGCTCGACGGTGGCCGGAGCAGCCCGGTGCTGATAGCGGATCTTTACGTCGGCCCGGAAAGCACCGGCCGGCGGATCGACCAGAAAGCGCAGTCCTTCGACGACGAAGCTTCGGCGCTGCAAGGCCGCCCGGTCACCGACGGTGACGGTGTTGTCCGCAACGTTGAGGCGGGTCACGTAGAGGGGGTGACCGGCGGCGATGCCCAGCCCGCGACGCTGGCCGATGGTGAAATTGGGCAGCCCCTGGTGGCGGCCCACCACTTTGCCCTGGGCATCGAAAACGTCACCCGGGCGGAAGACCTCCGGACGGCGCCGGCGCACCAGGCGGGCGTAGTTGCGGTCGGGAACGAAACAGATCTCGACCGATCCGGGCTTGTCGCGGACCGGGAGGCCGAAGCGGGCGGCTTCGGCCCGCACCTGCTTCTTGGTCAATCGCCCGATGGGCAGGAGCATCCGGCTCAGGGCCGATCGTTCCACCCCGAAGAGGACGTAGGACTGATCCTTTCGCTCGTCCACCGCCTTGCACAGCCGCCGGTGGCCGTCGCGGGTTTCGACGCGGGCGTAGTGCCCGGTGGCGATAAAGTCGGCCCCTACGGCGTCGGCGTAGCCGACCAACTTGCCGAACTTCAGATCCTGGTTGCAGACCACGCAGGGGTTGGGCGTACGCCCGGCGCCGTACTCGTCCACGAAGTAATCAATGATCCGCTCGAAATCCGCCTGGACGCTGAGCGTGTAGAAACCGATGCCGAGCATGCCGGCGATGAAGCGGGCGTCGGCCGCGTCAGCGGCGCTACAGCACCCCTGATGCAACCGCTGTGCGGTTTCTGGCGACTGTTCTGGAAGGGTGGCGCCGACGCGCATGAACAGGCCGACAACCTCGTACCCCTGCTCGTGCAGAAGGCACGCGGCCACGCTGGAATCCACGCCGCCGCTCATGGCCACGACCGCCTTGCGAGAACCCATGCTCTGTCTCCGCGGGTTCGCCCGGGTGCCCTGCCGGTGCCGGATGGGACCGTCCGGCGGTCAGCGCTGCAGAGATGGACCCGCGACCACCGACGGCCATCCTGCGACCATGCTGTTCGCCGCCGCCCTCGCGCGAAACCCCGGGGCCGGAAATGGCGCCAGACGGTAAGGAATTGTAGCCGATTTCGTCCGATCAGGGCAGTGGCCGAACCGCCGCGAACAGACGCAGCAGGGGTGGGTCCCAGCCGGGAGACATTGCCCCGCGGTGCGAGTTGACCTGGCTGGCGGGTATGAGTACCATTCTTGGGTAAAGGGCGTCAGTTCACGATTGCTCAGTTCGCCCCGCCGCCGGCGCAAGTTACAGGAAGACGCAGTTGCCGGGCGCCGCCGTGGCATTTGCAAGCTGTCGGGGCCCGGGGACTTAGAACGGGAGAAGCGTCGTGCCCACGCTCTACGTTCTTCGAGGTGCCGACAAAGGCCGGACCTTCCAGACTCCCAAAGAGCCCGCGATCCTCGGGCGGCTCTCCGACCAGATTCCACTCACCGACGAATCGGTCTCCCGGCGGCACGCCGAGCTGCGCCCCGATAACGGCAACTGGATTCTCACCGACCTGGGCAGCTCGAACGGGACCTACCTCAACGGAGTACGCCTGAGCAAACCCACCCCGCTCAAGCACGGGGACCAGATCAAGTTGGGCGGTACGCTGCTGGTGTTCACCGGCGAGGACTCGGGGGCGGACTTCGGCGGGCCGCAACGGGCCCAGGAATGCGTGGAGTTCGAGCGGGACGGCGAGCAGATGGACTCGTCGATCCTCTCGGCCATCCCCAGCGGCGAGGACAGCCTGATCCTGGCCGCTCCGGAGACGGCCGACGCCGTCCATGCCTGGAAGGTGATGTACCAGCTCGCCGAGCTCCTCGGGGCGGGCATGAGCATCGAGACCTTCCTCGAACGCGTGACCGACGTCATCTTCCAGAACACGGTCGTGGACCGCCTGTTCGTGCTCATGCGCGACGAAGAGACTGACAAGCTGCGAGCCCAGGTGGTGCGGTATCGGGGCAAGCCCGAGGGCGAACGCGGCAGGCTCATGACCTCGCAGACGATCATCAACCACGTGTTGGAAACCAAAGAGGGCGTCCTCTGCGCGAACGCCATGACCGACCAGCGCTTCGCGGACGCCGCCAAGGGGGGCAGCATCCACCATCTGGGTCTGCGCAGCGTGATCTGCGTACCGATCCTGGCTCATGACCAGGTGCAGGGGGTCATTCATCTGGATTGCTCGATGTCGCACCACACTTACACGAACGAGCAACTGCGCCTGGTGACGGCCATCGGTCGGATGACGGGGATGGCCATCGAGAACGCCCGGCTGCTGGAATCGCGGGTGGCCCACGAGCGTCTGGCGGCGGTGGGCGAAACGGTGGCCCATTTATCGCACCACATCCGGAACATCCTGCAGGGCATGCGCAGCGGAGCGGATGTCCTGGAGCTGGGCCTGCGGCGCAAGGCGCTGGATACGATCGAGGCCGGGTGGAAGATCATCCAGCACAATCTGGACCGCACCTACCAGTTCACTACCAACATGCTGACCTTCAGCAAGGAGCGCCGGCCCGCCGTCGAGCTGGGATCGCTCAATAGCGCCGTGCAGGACGCGATCGAGCTGCTGCGCCGCCGCACCGACGAGAAGCGGGTGATGTTGCTGGCCGACCTGGCCGAGGACCTGCCCGCCGTCCCCCTGGACCTGGAGGGGATGACCCAGGTCGCGGCGAACCTGTTGAGCAACGCCTTGGACGCCGTCTCCAAGCAGGCCGGCCGAATCAACGTGCAGACCAGATACGATGCCTCGGGCGACCGGGTGACGTTGTCCATCGCGGACAACGGGCCCGGCATCCCGCCTGAGCAGATGGACCGCATCTTCGAGGCCTTTCACTCCACCAAGGGGCACGGCGGCACGGGGCTGGGGCTGGCCGCCGCCCACAAGGTGGTCCGCGAACTCGGCGGCGAGATCGTGGTTGAAAGCCCCGCGGCCGGAGGCAGCACCTTCTGCGTTCACCTGCCCCTGGCCACCCTCAAACTCCCCGAGGCCGAACAGACCCAGGCCCCGCACACCTGACCGCCGGGCACGCCTTCTGTGCCGAGGCGAACCCGATCCCGCCGAACCCGGTTAAAAGGTCACTGCCCCGCCCGACCCGCGCGGCGGGGCGCGTCCCGGCCGTTTGATTCTCGGGCCTACAACCGGTAATCTGCGGCTGTGAAGAAGTGTCTGGCCTGTACGGGTTACGCGAGGAGCCATCATGAGCACCACCGTTGAACGCCCCTCTTCGGCCGTTTCCGACTCCGATCCCGAAGTCTGGCAGGCCATGTGCGACCAGTTCCCGGTTCCGTGACCTCTGCGACCAAGAGCACGTCGATGTCGGTCCTGTGGAGGACGGCTGCGACGGCTGGCCTGCTGCTGGCGGCCGGCTGCTCGGGCAGCGCCCGCATCCACGTGATCCCGGCCGAGCACAAGAAGATCAGCGTCCAAGGGCCGCTGGTCGCCCGTTACGACGTGCCAAACTGCTATTACTGGATCAACCAGCGCCAGGAGCTGTGCCTGGGCTTCTCCGACGAGAATCAGGCCGCAGAAGGCACCGCCGGGCGGCGGTCCTTCGATCTGTCGTTGGTCCTGGGTCCGATGCCCGCCGGGCGGGCCCGCAACTACGCCGTCGATCGACGCACCATGCGGGCCATCGTCCACGAAGGGGCCGAGCACCGCCGCTACGGCTCACTCTTCGGCATCGTCGGCGTATGGTTCGACCAGGGCCAGGAGGTCGTGCACGGCCGGTTTCGCGTCTGGGCCAAACAGCAGGACTACAAGGTCTGGCGGGGCTGGAGCGGTGATCTTCGCGTGCTGCTGGTGGGGGAGTTCGAGGCCCGGCCCGACACCGGGCGCGGCGAGCGGTCGTTGCAACGCACGGAGGTGGGCGGCCTGAAGCGCCCGCCTGCCCAAGCCCGACCGATCCGCGTCTACGGCCCGTCGGGCCAGGCTGGGCCCTTGCCGCCGCAGCAGAGCCGCAGCCTTTCTCCTTTTGGCCGACCCGGCCGCTAAGGTATTTGAGAAGTAGCGGCCGGCGTCCCCGCCGGTCGTCCAGGCGCAGGAACACCGTATTCCGAACGGCCGGCGAGGCTGAGGGCGACCAAGGCGGAAGCCCGAAGGGCCGCTACAGCGCTTTCTCAAGGGCGTGCGGCACGCATTAAGCGAGGCTCCTCAAACACCCGCTAAACCAGAAGACGGAGCGGGCGGGATTCGAACCCGCGGTACGGTCACCCGCACACACGCTTTCCAAGCGTGCTCCTTAGGCCACTCGGACACCGCTCCGGGATGGGGGCAGAACCTGCCAGCGGCGGGCGTCGCCCGGCAGTGCGGTAGGCTCCACATTTGCGGCCAGCTTAGAGCCCGGTGCTCATACGGTCAACTTCGTTGCCTCGGTCGGCGGGGCGTGCCGGCCGCCGGGTTCGAGCGAGCGAACCAGCGTGCCTGAACCGCCGCCCGGCTGCGGGCGGCCGTAAAAAAAGAACCCGCCCGCGGTCCGCCAGACACGGATCGCGGGCGGGGCTCTAAAGTTCGGTCAGCTCAACGCCGCAGGCTTACGGGCAGTCGGGCGCGACGTGGCCGATCTTGTTGAGGATCGAGTCCATGTCACCCACCTCGATGATGCCGTTGGCGTTCTGGTCCTTCGTGAAGTTGCTCGCATCGATTGCCTGGCCGATCGCGTTCTTGACGGCGTCCCGGTCGCCAATCTCAACCAGGTTGCTGGTGTTCAGGTCACCGGCCAGCGACCGGACCTCCACGCTGCCGGAAGCATCACCGCTGAAGGTGACCCGGCAGCAGGTCTCGTCCGGCAGCGGCGGCGCGTCGAAGTGCACCTTGACCATGATGCCGTCCGGCGAGTCCACGGTCATGGTGCCGGTGTAGGTCACCGGGCCGTCCGCGTCCCAGCACTCCAGCGCGGCACCGACCGTATCGCCGGTCAGGTCCTCGGAGAAGTCCACCTCGAGCGTCTGGAACATGCTGGCCAGTGACGCCCGCGGTTCGATGTTGACCGTGGTCAGGTCCTGGCAGCCGTAGTAGGCGCCGTGCTGGTGGCAGCTGCGGACCGCGCTGGGCGTCACCAGCGCGACTCCCTCGATCTCAAAGGCCAGATCCCTGCGCGTCCCTTCGGGCGGGTTCTCGCACTCCCCGTCGTTGCCGTCGACCTCCGTCCAGGGTATCTCGTAGAAGGCGTAGATCCGCTGGGCGTTATCCCAGTGGCTGTTCTGCGAGAAGGCAATCGCCACCCGGCCGCCGTACGACGGCGGGCTGACGACATCGGCGAGGTTCAGGACCGGCTGGATCTCAAGCCAGTACTTCACGTTGCGCTGCAACAGGAAGTCCTCGTCGTCGATGTCGATCTCGATCCGCCACAGGTTATCCAGGCAGGTCGGCGCCTCGTCGAACGCGGTGAACGCATCGAAGAAGCCGGTGTAGACTACACCACCCTCGAAGTACGGGACGTGGGTTCCGTCAGCCGGGTCCTCCTTCGGCTCACCGCCCGGTTGCCCCTGGGGCTCCATGTTGGCATAGACGGTGACGTTGATCCCCAGGTAGTCGGCGGGAACCGGATGACCGTCCGTCTGGCCGTCCCAGTGCACCGTCCAGGTGGTGACCTTGGTGATCTGGCAGGGACTGTCGCCGGTGCTCTTCAGGATGAAGTCGTCGGCCGCACCTGCCGCGAACGGAAGGTCCGGCGCGTACTGGCTGGCTGGACAACCGTAGTCGTCCAGCGGCAGGCCGTTGTCATGGCAGCAGTCCGCCTGGTCACAGATCGGCTCGGGCAGATCGTCGGCCCCGACGCAGGACGCGTTCGGATGCCAGATGCCGCCAAGCCCGACTACGCACTCCTCCTCGGTGTAGTCACCGTCCGGGCCCTGGACGCAGGTACCTCCGACACAGCAGGCCCGGTACACCTTGCACGTGCACGCCCGGGGATCACCCACCGGGTAGCAGTCGCCCGGACAGTCGGTATCGTCCGGCGGGATGTCCGGCGGGTCGCCCGGGTCGCACTCCTCGTCGCACTCGCGGATCCCGTTGCCGCACACCGGATTAGGCAGGAACTCGCAAGTCACCTCGGCCTCGTACTCCGACTCCGTGCCGCAGGGAACACCCGTGAACTCGCTGGGGGCTACAAGCAACCAGTAGGTCCCTGGGCTGCAGACGTCGGCGGTGGCCACGACGGGCGTGCAGGGCGCCTCGGCCGTGCCGCTGACCGCAGCAAGGGTCACACGATCTGCGCAGCCGGCGGTCCCGTCGATAATCCAGAGATCCACGTCGAACTCGGCCGTCACCGTCCAGGTGATGAGCGTCCGGTCCGCGGTCAGCACCAGCTCGTACCAGTCGGTGTCACGAACCTCGTAGGGTCCGCCGGTACAGTAGCCGGCCGCGTCGCAGGTTTCGCCGGTCGGACAATCCGCGTCGGTCTCGCAGCAGAGCGGGCCTAGGAATGTACCGGCCTCGCCGCAGAAGGCGTTTTCGGGAGGATCGCAGGTGATCGTCTGGAAGACCGGCGGGCACGAGTTGCAGCCGCCGTTGTAGGTGTCGTCATACCCCTCATAGCAGGTGGGCTCACCCTCCGGCGGGAAGTCCGACGCGCTACAGTCGAGCTCGATCGTACGCTGCACCTTGTGCCAGACATCGATGATCCACCCGACCACGAGTTCCTCGCAGTCGCCATCCGCAGCGTCGGCCCGGAGCAGCCAGTTGGTCTGGTAACCTGCGTCAATCGCGTGAGTGAAGGTTGGGGCGGTCGGATCGTAGGGCGGGCCGCCGGTGTCGAACCAGGACTCGTCATCGTATAGGGGGTCGCTCTCGTCCATGGGCATGAGGTAGACCCCGTCGGCCTCGTTAAGGGCCGAAGCACCGATGAAGAAGCTCAGGGGCAGGATCACCGGCGGATCGATGGTCACCGTCTGCAACAAGTCGGTATCGATGATCCCCGCGTCGATGGTGTCGCTCCACTCCTGGATGAATACCGCATCAGACGGATCACCGTCGAGGTCCGGATCGCTCCAGAGGTAGACCCGGAAGGGATCGCCGACCTCCAGACCGGTATAGCCCGGGAAGGCGAGGCTGCCGAAGGCCGTGGAAATGCCGGTTAGCAGTTCTTGGTCCGCCTCGCGGACGAAGTGGTGCATCCAGACCGCCTCGGTCTCACCGCCGAAGCCGATCATGTTCTCGGTCGAACCGTCGTCGTAGATGTACTCATCGGCCCGCGAGCCTTCGCCGCCCCTGCCCCCCGTGCAGATGTTGGCCCAGAGCTCCACGGGATCAGCGGGAGTCAAGACGTAGATCGCCCCAATCGGCGGCAGGGCCTCGATAGTAGACCTCACGGGGACCGGCAGGGGGTCCCCCTCTGCGGTCTGGGTGTAGAGGATCACAGGCCCCGCCGGCTCCTCGAGATTGACGATTATCCTGTGGTAGACGCCGAAGTCGCTCACGCCCCCGGTGAGCTTCCCGTACGTATCGACGGTGGTCACCTCGATCTGACCGGCCGAGACCATGTCCTCACGTTCGGTGATCGTCACCGTGCCCAGCACGGCATGGGAGCCGGCGAGGTCCAGTTCGATCATCTCCGTCTCGATGACCTGACCGGCCTCGTAGGGCGGGGCCTCCCGCAGAACGTCCGTCCGCCCGGTGAGCGCGATGACACCGGAGTAGCCGCCCTCGATGTACGGTTCGTCGATCTGGACAGTCAGGTCCAGATCCGTACACAGCCAGTCCAGGGACCGGCAGGTCAGCTCGGCGTTGTAGATCGAGCCGCACTCGACCGGTAGCAGCTCAGTCGCCGAAAGCCACGGCGAGGCGACGAACAAATAGTAGACCCCCGCAGTGAGATCCATGGTCAATGAGCTGTCCAGGCAGGCCTCGTCGGCGATGGCACCACCGAGGATCGTGTAGCTGCCCTCGTCGCAGCTCTCATCGCCCGCGTCGATGATCATGACGTGCACCGGGTAACCGCCACTGGCCGCCCAGGTGATCCGCATGGGCTCGTCCAGTTCCAGCCTGTACCAGTCGGTTTCACGGCGGAGCGGACCCCACCCGGTGCCTTCCAACGTGACGTTCTCCAGATGGGTGCCGTTGGTGCCGCAAACCTTGGCGCCGCAGGCGATCGGCGAGAACGGGAACGGGGCTTCCTCCGCGTTGCATCCACTGTTGAAGGTGTCCACGTACCCGTCGGAGCACTCCGGCTCACCCTCGAGCATCGTGTAGTCGGGGTCGCACTCCCGGCACTCGCAGTAGTCCACGGGCGGGTCGGGAGGCGGGCCGGTGGCCACGCAGTCGCCCTCATGGAAGAAGTCGCCCGGTCGGGCCTCGCAGTCGGCCTTGGACTCCACGAAGCAGCCGCCCACGTCATCGCAGCAGGCCCCCTCACAGGGCGCCTCCTCACAGCGGGGGGGCGACAGAGGCAGGTCGCAGTTGCAGACCAGGCCCGGGTGGAACGTATACTCGTACGAAGGATAAGTCGAACTGTGGCAGGTGCTTTCGCCGTAGTTCCTGAAACAGTTGTCGGTTGACTCGTGGCAGCAAGCGCCGCAGGGCCCCAGCATGCCCTGGTCGCACACCTGACAGTTGGGCACCATGGAATCACAGGGTATTGGCTCGCCGGCCTCGTCCTCCCCGGCCCACCGGCCCTCGTGGTCCTCGGCGCACCGCTTCTCGGTCAAGGCTTCGTAGCACACCGGTCCCGTTTTGCACAGGGGAGTCTCCAGGAAGACACAGCATTCCTCGCCCGCTTCGCATTCGTCGCCGTCTGGGCACTCCACTCCCGTGTAGTGCGGGTCGTCGTCGCAGCAGGCGCCCCGCGGCGGGCACGTGCAGTCCTCGGTGCACTCGCCCGGACAGAGTTCATCGTCCGGCGGGACGGGCGGCTCAGCGTCCGGGTCGCCGGGGTCGCACTCCTCGTACGGGGGATCGGTTTCGCCGTCGCCGCAGATCCCGTCGTATATTTCGATGCCGGTCAGCCGGAAAGCAGTGTCGCCGCTGTCCTGAACGGTCCAGAACGGATCCTCCAAATAAGGGAAACCGTACCAAGGCTTGTGCTCTTGGATGGTCGCCGAGACGGCTATGCCCCACTGCGGAGGAAAGGCGCTCTCGGACTGGATGGCGATCCAGTACTTGACATCTTCTGTGGCGTCGAACTCGGCCGGCAGCGTCGCCTCATACTCGTAGTCGTCGTCGCCGAGGTCCGTCACCGTGACGTCGCCGATCGGAATAGTATAGTGCACCAACGCGCACCCGTCAGTGGGCCCGCTCTCGGGGCTCGGGTCCGCTGGCGGAAGGCAGGGCACATCTCCGTCGTCCGGGTAAATGTAGATGTGGAAGGCGATCGTGTTGGGGGTCGCCCCGGCCGGGTTCCAATAATGACCCTGCCACTGCACGAGCCTGACGTGATAAGATGCGTCCTCGAAGATGAAGTCGTCCGCGTTCTGTGACTGGAAGTCGTGGCTGGTGAACCACTGGCTGGACAGGGCGCCGCTGGCCCCGTCTGGGTAGTTGTCCCAGATGACCCTGTCCCGCTGGCCGCCGCGAAGGCCGCCCCGGTCACCGCGAATCGGCGCAGCTTCGCTCTCCGACACGTCGCTCTCCGATACGCCGCTCTCCGACACGCTGCTCGCCGACGTGCCGGTCCCCGCGGTCGCCGCCAGCTCGAGCCGCGGCAATGAGGCCGATCTGCGAGCCTCGGCCGTCGCGGTCTTCGCCGCGGCCCCGGCTGACGCGGTGGCCGGGGTGACCGCCGGCGCGTCCGTGGCCGCCGGTGGCGCCAGGCCGTACACACTCAGGCCAAAGGCCAGAACGCCGATGGCCACAATCCCGATGGCTAGACGCCATCTGCCATTTCCAACGATTTTCTTCATGATCCATACCTCCGTTTGGGAAACCTTCCCCTGTACCATTGATCCCTTCCCTATACGTGCCGCCGGACCCGGGCCGTGCCGACGACCGCGGGAACGGTGACCAAGTGCGGACTCTACCCCTCCCCTACGATACCCCAGCGCTCGTTTCATTCACCTCCATCACTGGCGCCGTGCCTCGATGGACCTCTAGCCGGCCAAGCAACGGGCAAAAACACGCTCGGCCCGCCCCCCAAAAACAACACCCCAAATCTCACCGTTTTTCCTGCTGGAGAATAGCCCTACAACTTCCCTTCCCGTTGCTTCGTCAGAGCGTGCGCCGGGCGACCTTCCTCACTCCGCAGGGTCGCGCATCGATAATCGAACCAGCACTTCCCGCTCACCCTCCACGCGCATTTACAAGCACCACCCCGCTCGTCCGCCGGACGAAAGAGACACTGCTTAAATGCCCTCGCACCCCTTTTGCTCCGTATCTTATCACCTCCGGCACGCGACTGCAAGCGAAATGCCCCGGATTCTCGGGGGAGTCGCCCGGCTAACGTCCGCTTCCCCAAAGGTAAAGATAGGGCACCGCAATCGCGACCCATTATTATTCAATGTGGCTGCAATCGATCTGGTCGGTTCGAAAAGCCTGCCCTCATTGGAAGTTCTGGCGCCCATCGGCAGGGCCACGGCGCTACTGGCCCATCCGTTCCGCGGCCCACCGTCCCGCCAACCGCCGCCAGGCAGGGGCGGTTTCTGCCGGCCAAGCGAGGGCGCCTAACCGTACAGCGCAAGGTCGCTGTCTCATGCGTAGCGGCCGACCTCCGAGTCGGCCGTGGAGATCCAAAACGGCCGACTCGGAGGTCGGCCGCTACCGGATTGTGAATACCTTGCGCTGTACTGCTAAGGCCAAGCCGGTTCCGCGCAACTCGCCTCTTCGAGGCCGGCAGGGGCCGGTTTGGGGTGGTCGCGGCGCTGCCGAGAGCCGGCATCCAGAACACAGTCTACACAGTCCGGTGTTCGTTCTGACGCGGTGGCCGTTCGCCCCCGCCCCTTATGGCCCGTTTGGCTGACGCCGGAAATGGCGTACACTGCCCAAACCTGTGAACGGGGAAACGTGCCCCAGCGATGCAGACCCAGGAGCGGCCATGTCAGAGACAAGCACGCCAGCGATTGCGTTTATCGGCTCATACGTGCCGCGACGGTGCGGGATCGCCACCTTCACCCACGATCTGGCCACCGCGATTGCCGAACACGTCTTGGAGCAGCCCCTGGGCGAGACGGACCGGGTGCGCATCGCGGCCATGAACGACCGGGACGAGCAGTATGCCTACGGCCCGGAGGTGACCTTGCAGCTCCACCACCACCGCCGGGAGGATTACCGCGACGCGGCCGAGGTGCTGAACACCGGCCGGATCGACGTGGTCGGCCTTCAGCACGAGTACGGCCTTTTCGGCGGGGAGCAGGGCGAGTGGCTCTTCGACCTTCTGGACCGGCTGAAGAAGCCTCTGGTCTCGACGCTGCACACCGTGCTGAGCGAACCGTCCGAGAAACAAAGGTCGGTCCTTCAGCGGATCTGCCAGCGAAGCAGCGCCGTGGTGGTGATGGCCGACCGGGCCGGAAGCCTGCTCCGCGACCGCTACGGGGCCCCGGCCGACCGGATCCGGCTGATTCACCACGGTGTGCCTGAGGTGCCCTTTGCCGATACCGAGCCCTATAAGGAGCGCTTCCATCTGGCGGGCCGGCCGACGATCCTGACCTTCGGATTGCTCAGCGCCAACAAGGGCATCGAAATGATGCTCGATGCGCTGGCCAGGGTGGTCCCCCAGCACCCGGACCTGACCTACATCATTTTGGGGGTGACTCATCCCGGAGTGCAGCGCGAGTCGGGGGAGTTGTACCGCCTGTCGCTGGAACGCCGGGCGGCGGAGTTGGGCGTCGCGGAGAACGTGCTGTTCCACAAGCGCTACGTCTCCACGCGGGACCTGCTGGAGTACCTGCTGGCGGCTGACCTGTACGTGACCCCCTATCCGGGCCGGGAGCAGATCACCTCGGGCACGCTGGCCTACGCCCTGGCCTCGGGGCGGGCGATCATCTCGACACCGTACTGGCACGCCCAGGAGCTGCTGGCGGATGGGCGCGGGCGCCTGGTGAACTTCGGGGACGTGGAGGGTCTGGCCGCCAATCTCCACGAGCTGCTCGAGGATCGGAGCCGGCGTGAGGCGATCCGCCGGGCAGCCTACGACTTCGGGCGGCAGATGGTCTGGCCGCGGGTGGCCCGACAGTATGTCCAGACCTGCGCCCAAGCCCGGCGAACATTCGCCGAGACGGCCCAGGAGCTGGTGGCGGAGCAGAGGGTTCTGCTGCGCAGGTCGCTGCCGGAGTTGAGGCTGGATCATCTCTTGGCCATGACCGACGACACGGGCGTTCTGCAGCACGCCGTCTACGCGACGCCGAATCGGCGGCACGGTTATTCGGCCGACGACAACGCCCGGGCCTTGATCGTGGCGGCCATGATCTGGTCACTTTTCCAGGACGAGCGCGTACTGGGTCCGCTGCAGGTATATCTGTCTTACCTGCAGCACGCCCAGACGCCTGAGGGCGGGCGGTTCCGGAACCTCATGTCCTATGACCGCCGCTGGCTCGAGGCCGACGAGAGCGACGACTGTCAGGGCCGCGTCCTGTGGGCCCTGGGTTATCTCGTATCGCACGCTCCGAACGACTCGACGCGCAGGTTGGCCAAGGAGCTGTTGGACGGCGCCGTGCTCCACATCGAGCCTC
>Ga0114922_10003861_pt1 | contig 13950 bp, 15 predicted proteins | sample AartaG_FD_100975 | JGI IMG/M metagenome (GOLD analysis project Ga0114922, IMG submission 100975) | Deep subsurface microbial communities from Aarhus Bay to uncover new lineages of life (NeLLi) - Aarhus_00045 metaG | ecosystem: Environmental > Aquatic > Marine > Oceanic > Sediment | place...
AACCAAGCCGGGATCGATGACGATGACTCGACGAATCAGCGCTATGCCACCATCAGCGGGGGCGAAAGCAACGAAGCCAGCGACGAGCACGCTACTGTTGGCGGCGGCGAGAGCAACACCGCAGGCGGCCCGCATTCCACAGTGGGCGGAGGAGCGTCGAACCAGGCCAGCGGCGATTGGGCTACCGTCGGCGGCGGCCAACAGAACAACGCCAGCGGTAGTCTTGCCACCGTCGGCGGGGGTATGTCGAACATAGCCTTGAATGTCTCAACAGTGGCTGGCGGCCAAGACAACTGGGCGCTTGGTAACCAATCGACTGTGAGCGGAGGCCGGGCCAACTGGGCTTTTGATGACCAATCCACCGTGAGCGGCGGCGAGGAGAATGTCGCCTACGATCCCCATTCGACGCTGGGAGGCGGATTAAGTAACGAGGCCAGGGGTCCCGGTTCCACGATCAGCGGCGGCGAGGGAAACACAACCGATTCGTCGGTGGGTTACGGGTGGGCAACGGTCGGCGGAGGACAGTACAACGCTGCCGACGCCGCCTACGCCACGATTGGGGGCGGTGAGGCGAACACCGCCGACGGGCTGTGGTCGACGATTGCCGGAGGCGACGATAACCAAGCCAGCGGGGGCGACGCGACGGTCGGCGGGGGCGGTCACAATCAGGCTTGGGGTGAGTCCTCCACGGTGTCCGGCGGTTGGGCGAACCAGGCCGGGCAATACGCCACCGTCCCCGGGGGCATCCTGAACCACGCCACGGGTGAATACAGCTTCGCCGCCGGGCGGCAGGCGAAGGCCAACCACGATGGGACATTCGTCTGGGCCGACTCCACCGACGCCGACTTTGTCTCCACCGGACCCGATCAATTCCTGATCCGCGCCAGCGGCGGCGTCGGGATCGGACGCGCCCCGGCGGCCAACGCGTTGGAGGTCGAAGGTAATGCGTCGAAGACAACGGCCGGCGACTGGCTGGCGAACTCCGACCGCCGGATCAAGACCGACGTGGCCACGATCACCGACGCGCTGGGGACACTCGACGAGGTTCGCCTGGTGGGTTTTCGCTACACGGACGAATACCGGGCGGCGCATACGGACATCGTTGACCGGCGCTATGTGAACGTGATCGCCCAGGAGTTCCAACAGGTGTTCCCCGAGTACGTCCAAGGCGGCGGGGACACGCTGCCGGACGGAGAGGAGATTCTCCAGGTCGATCCGTATCCGCTGACGATCTACTCGGCCGCGGCGGTGCAGGAGCTGCACGCACTCGTGAAGGAGAAGGAGGCTGAGATCGCGGTGCAGAAGGAGCAAATCGCCGACATGACCGCCCGACTCGCGCGCATCGAAGCGCTGTTGGCCCGGCAGGCCTACTCGCCGAACGGAGGTGCGCGATGAATCGCGGCGCGTACTTGGAGACTCCGCGCGGGCTGACGCCCGCGGCTCAGTTGGCTGTGAGATTGCTTCTGGGTTCGCTGTTGGTCGGCGCCGTGGGTGTCGCTTACGCCGACTATGCCATCGACTGGCACACCGTGGATGGCGGCGGCGAGATGTGGAGCATAGGCGGCACCTACGAACTCGGGGGCACCATCGGCCAGCCCGACGCCGGCGAAATGTCTGGTGGGACGTTTACCCTTACCGGCGGATTCTGGTTTGCGGTGGTGCCGGGCGACTGCGACGCGGACGGCGGGGTCACTCTGCTTGACTACGACGCCTTCGAGGCGTGCCTGTCGGGCCCCGGCGGCGGCTTGATCGAACCGGGGTGCGTGTGCTTCGACCTGGACGGCAGCGGCGACGTTGACCTGGCCGATTTCGCCACGTTCCAGGTGGCCTTCACAGGCGGGCAATAATCTACGCGAGCTGAACTCACGTGTTCGCGGGTCCTTCCGTTATTGGGGCGCCCCGTGTTCATAGGCTGGGTCCGCCATGTTCGGCAACGACCTTCTCAACCACACCACCAGGGTTGCATTCTGAACAGCCCGCATGCGGTAGGGCTCGTACGGTCCGCTGTGCGGACCGTTTGCCTTCGCGCGGAGGCTGATCCTGAAGACGCCACCACCCTTGCGTGCGACGCGGAAGGAGCGAAAGCGCAATCAATGGAACAAAACGGCCCAGCGCAAGAATGACCTGCTCAAGAAGCTGGCCGAGGCCGAGCAGAAGCATGAGTTCTACTCGCGTTTGTATAAACGGTACACGGTCGACTTGCTGCGGCTGGCTATCTACGCGCGTGCCCTCGCGGTCGGGCAGGGTGATCCCCATGGCCGCCCGCTCGCTGTCGTCCACGTCCGGGCTGGCCTGGAGCCGCCGCACCAGCGGGCGAATACTCCCTTCGAGCCCGTCGCGGGCGCCATCGTTGGCCTGCCGAGCGGCCTGGGCGGCGATCTGCGCGGCGGTGTGGGCCGGGTAGTCGGTCGTCCACGTCGCGGCGCTGGACCCACCTGAAACCCCAAAAACCCCAGCTCGAAGCGAGATAAACTTGGAAAAGCTGCCCGAGCCCGTAACCTGGACTCGCGTCCGGAACCCCCCAAGCATCTGGATCAATGGCCTGACTACTGGGGTGCGTTAGCTCCCTCGGCGGGCCCGGCGGAAACACAACTCGTTTGGGGCAAAGAAGGTGCATTTTGCAGCCGGCGCCGGCCAACGCACTCCTCTCGCCGCCTGCCCGGTGCCGGCGTCAGTCTCCCTCCCCGATTCAGGAACCGCGGCGAGCGGTCACACACAGCCCCACCGATCCGAGGGGTTGCCAGGAGAGCGCCGCCAGCTCCAGGTACTGAAGGCCCGGCATGGATCTGCGGATCGCCCACCACAGGGGCCGAGTGAGCAGGTGCTTGAAGCGAAAGCGCCGCGAGGTCGGGACGGGCGCCGGGGCGGCTTCGCCACGACCGGCCGGCGCTGCGCCTGCAATGCCCTTCCCACCGGGCCGCAGCATACTCCACCTGGTGATAAGGTCGTGCACCTGTCCGAAGAAGTACATGCTGTACCGGCGGCGGGTCACCACGAAACCGGCTGAGGCTAGGTGCTCCAGCACCTGTCGGCGGGTGAGGTGCTGAAGGTGCCCGACCGCGGCCTGGGTCAGGTCGATCCCCAACATCAGCAGCGGGCGATAGACACTCAGCCAGGACCCCCCGCAGGGCACATGGAGGTGCAGCCTGCCTCCCGGTTTGCAGACCCGGCGGATCTCGGCCAGCACGGCGGGCACGTCGGGCACGTGCTCGATCAGATCCATGACCACGACGGCATCGAAGGTCTGGTCGGCGTAGGGCAGCTCCGCGGCGTCGGCCCGCTGGTAGACCACGCCGTCGCGGTGCCGCCGGGCGGCGTCGATGGCTGATTGGCTCAGGTCGCACCCGCACGCCGCCAGGTCGGGTCGGTGGTGGCGGATGGTGCGGATGCACCGCCCGGCGCCGCAACCCACCTCCAACACTTGGCCGGTCACGTCCGCCAGCGACTCCAGGCAGCGCCGCATGCGGACCGCTGCCCAGCTCCGCCGGTTCCGGGCGATGAGGTCCTGATCGCCGAAAACCGTGGCGCAATAGTCGAAGTCCGCCCCCGGGACCGCTGCCGTAGTCATGCCCTGTTTATCGGAAGTCCAACACCCGGACATGACCCGGCCGACGGCTCCGCAGCGGGGCTCAGACGTCGAACAGGCTTTGCTGGTCCGGGGATTCGGTGGCGGCGCGTTCGGTGACGTCGTTGATTTCCTCGACGAACTCAGCCACGTCGGCGAATTTGCGAAAGACACTCATGAAACGCACGTAGGCGATGTGGTTGAGCTGGCGGAGCTGGGCGGCCACCTGCCGGCCGATCTGCTCGCTGGTGGCCTGACGCTCGTGCTCCCGCTGCAAGTCCTCCTCGACGCGGTCCACCAGGCGCTCGATCTCGCCGTCTTCGATGGGCAGCTTGTAACAGGCATGCCGGACGCCGCGGACGATGTTGTCCCGGCGGTAGGGCACGCGGGACCCGTTGCGCTTGATGACCGTCAGGCGCATCTCCGTCTCGACGCGTTCCTTGGTGGTGAACCGCCGGCCGCAGGCCGTGCACACCCGGCGACGGCGAATCGCAACGCCCGCGTCGGTCAACCGCGAGTCAATCACCTTGTCCTTGCTGATCTCTTTGCAGGCCGGACAACGCATCGGCAGAACACCCGCACACCAACCCCGACCCCACCGGGTCCCCCAAACGAAGCGGCGGGCATTCCGACCCCCGCCCCAACCCGAATATGTAGGCACCGGAGTAAGCTTGCCTTCCCAGATGTTGGGTGTCAACAAAAAATCAACGACCCCCTGGACGCAAGGGGAATCCCCCGTATCTTCTCGGCCATGCCTACCTGGATGGTCAGGAAGAAAATCGGCGACCTCAGGCTGGTCGGATACTCCATCGCCGGAGTCGAGTCGGTGGTGGCGGTGCCGGAACTCAACGTCTGCTTCGACGTGGGCCGGGCACCGACCGAGATTATCTCCATCGACACCGTCTGTCTGACTCACGGGCACATGGATCACGCCGCCGGAGTCGCCTATTACTTTTCCCAGCGCGGGTTCATCGGCAACGCCCCGGGGCGGCTCCTGATTCACCGCGACTTGGCCCAGGCGATTCAGGCCCTGATGGGGGTCTGGGCCGACATCGAAGGACATCACTCGCCCGGCGAGATTCTGGGCGTCGAATCCGGCCAGGACGTCCCGCTGCGGCGGGACCTGTTCGTTCGCCCCTTCGCGGTCAACCACGGTCCGGCGGCCCTGGGTTACGCCGCCATCGAGGTGCGCCACAAGCTCAAGAGCGAGTACGCGAACCTGTCCGGTCCCCAGCTCGTCGAACTCAAGAGCAAGGGCGTCAGCATCGAGCGACGGCTCGAGGTGCCCCTGGTGGCCTATTGCGGCGACACCGCCGTCGGGCGGTTCCTGGACGAGGACCACGTGCGCAATGCCCAGGTGCTGCTCATCGAATGCACCTTCTTCGACCCTGAGCACATCATCCGGGCCCGGGCGGGACGCCACATCCACGCCTGCGACCTGCGCGAAGTGTTGGAGCACCTGCGCTGCCCGCACGTGGTGCTCACCCACCTGTCCCAGCGGACCGATCTGCGGGCCGCTCGCCGGATCCTGGCCGACGGGCTGGACGAAGTAGACCTGGGCAGGGTCTCCTTCCTGATGGAGCGCCCCCGCCGCAGTGGCAGCGGACGGAACAAATCCTGATGGTCGGTTTACTGCCCGGGCGCGGCGTTCCATCGGCGCCCAAGGGCAAAGGGGAACTCCGCAGACGGAGCACCGCATGGTCCAGAGCAGTGCAGCGCGCTTTGAGGTAAGGAACTCCGTCCCTGACCGGGTAACCTGTGGGGGGCGCTAGGCCTCGATCCTGTCGATCTTGACGCGGAGGTAGCGCTGGCGGTGCCCTTGTTTGCGGCGGTAGCCCTTGCGCCGCTTGAACTTAATGACGTCGATCTTGTCGCCCTTGACCTCGCCGGCCACCGAGGCGACCACCTTGGCCCCCTCCAGGTGGGGCCGGCCCACCTTGGAGTTCTCGCCGTCGCCGACCATCAGGATGCGGTCGAACTCCACCGTTGCCTGCCCTTCAGCCAGGTCGTGGAGCTGCACCTCCAGGGTGTCGCCTTCCTGGACCTTGTATTGATGCGCCCCGTCCTCGATGATCGCGTACACGGTCGGATCTCCCATGCCCCACTGCTCTCAGGGCCCCGGCTGGCTTCGTTCCGGGACGATCGTTCTGCGGCCGAACGAGAGACGCATTCTGGCCTATCTACCGACGGAGGTCAAGGCACCGCTACCGGGCCCGTTCCGTCATTCGCCGGGCGATGGCAGCGCTCAAATGTCGGGGCGGTACCGCTTGCGGTAGTAGCGGACCGGTACGTCGGCGAGGTAGCCGGCCCGCTCGAGGAGGCGGCGCGAGGGCTCGTTTCCGTCCTCGATGAAGGCGGCGATGATCTCCAGGCCGCAGTCCCGCAAAGCCCGCTCGCAGGCCCGCAGCAGGGCCAGGCCCACTCCCCGCCGCCGGTACTGCGGGTGGACGGCCAGGCGATTGATCCAGCCCTTGCGGTGATCGTGGGTCCCCAGAATCACGCCGACCAGATGCCCGCCGTCCTCGGCGCCCAAGTAGGTCGTCGGGAACCGTTCGAGCTGAGCGGCGAACGCCTCGCGGGCCTCCCGTCCGGTCAGCTTGACGGCCAGCCCGGCCAAGCGCCACAGCTCGCAGACCGCGTCGTAGTCGCCGGGCGTTAGCAAGCGGATCGAGATGTCGGGGGCCTCGGCGGTCACGTCCAATCGGGGTGCGTCAAGTAGATGCCCACCAGCATACAGGCGTTGAACAGCGCGTGGCCGATGATCGCCGGCACCACGGATTTCCGCCAGATGGCAAAGATGGCAAAGACCACCCCCACACCGAACAGCGGTATGGCTGCGATGGCTTTTTGTTCCAGCATGTGGGGGACGGCAAACAGCAGCGAGCTGGTCAGCACGGCAGCCCACCAGGACCCCAGGCCCCGGCGCAGGCGGGTCAGCAAGAAGCCGCGGAAGACCAGCTCCTCGTAGAAACCGACCAGCACCTGCAGGCCCAGCAGGACGGCCGGATGCAACGGCGGGAGCATCTCGGTGATGGCCTCCTCGTTGCCCTGCAGCTCGACGAAGCCCGCCGGCCAGGTGACCCAGATGATACTCGTGAACGCGAAAAACGCCCCCAATGCACAGACCCAGGCGGCAAACCCCAGCGGGACGTCGACCAGCAGTCGGCCGCGAACCCATCCCATCGACGCGGCGCTCTGGCCGCGCATCTTGAGGATGAGAGCCACCAGGGTGATCCAGGCAGCCGCCTGGACCGGCAGCAGCATCACGTTCAGCATTCGTTCGTCAAGATCCTCCTTGAGGAACAGCATCAGAGTGGCGAGCAGAGCCAGCGGCGCGTAGCAGATCAGGACGCCGCACACAAAGAGCCCGAGGTCCAGCCAGACCGCGCGCGGAGCTGCGTCGCCCAGGTACATCGGCCGGGACTCGGTGCCGGCCGGTGCGATCCACGGAATCGCCCTGGCCTGCCCCACAGGGTCGGCCGGGGGGGCGACGGGTCTGGCCATCGGCACGGCGTCTTCGCTACTGGGGGGCTCATCGGACATATGTGTGGTGAATCCGCGCTGGCCTACGTCTTGGGCGTCCAGGAACCCTGTACGAGCGGCGACCGCGACCGAGCGGTTACGCGAGCAGAACAGGATATAGCCGCTCCCTCACGGTCGTCGCTCGTCCAGGGGTCAGTATCCACCTAACCAGGTATGGGCCCGGCCCTGCTACCGTTCTCTTCGGAACGCAAACAGCGACCGTTCGGTCCGGGCAGCCAGCACCGTTTTCGGTGACACAGTCTCGTGGCGGCCGGCGTCCTTGCAAGCCGTTTCGGGCTTAACGGCCGGCGGGGACGCCGGCCGCTACTAGAAGGACGAAACTCTCCGACCGAAAACGGTACTAGCCCAGCAGGTTCGCCGTGGTCTCGCCGATGGCGGCGGGCGAGTCCGCCACGGTTACGCCGGCTTCTTTCAGGGCCGCGATCTTCGACGCGGCCGTGCCCTCGCCTCCGCTGATGATCGCCCCGGCGTGGCCCATCCGCTTACCTGGTGGGGCGGTCTGGCCGGCGATGAAGGCCACCACCGGTTTGGTTACGTGACGCTCGATATAGTGGGCGGCAGCCTCTTCGTCCGTCCCGCCGATCTCGCCGATGAGGATCATCGCGTCGGTATCACTGTCCTGCTCGAACAGCTTGAACAGCTCGATGAAGTTGAGCCCCTTGACCGCATCGCCCCCGATGCCGATGCAGGTGGTTTGCGAAATCTCGCGGGTGGTGCACTGCCAGACCGCTTCGTAGGTCAGCGTCCCGCTGCGCGAGATGACGCCCACGTTCTTGCTGTTCTTCTGCGGCGGGCGGTGGATGTATCCGGGCATGATGCCGATCTTGCACTCGCCGGGGGTGATGACGCCCGGACAGTTCGGTCCGATCATGAGCGTGCCCCGGTCGTCCAGGTACTTGCGGACCTTGACCATGTCCAGCGCGGGGATACCTTCGGTGACAACCACCACCAGGGATGCGCCTCCTTCGGCGGCCTCCATGATGGCATCGGCAGCAAAGGCGGGGGGGACGAATACCAGGCTCACGTCGGCGCCGGTGGCGGCCAGGGCGTCCTTGCAGTTGTTGAAGACCGGCAGGTTGTGCTCCGACTTCGTCCCGCCCTTGCCGGGCGATACGCCGCCGACGATCTGCGTGCCGTACTCGAGGCACTGGGCGGTGTGGAAGGCGCCGGCCTTGCCGGTGATGCCCTGACAGATGACCTTGGTGTCCTTGTTGACCAGGATGCTCATTGGTGTCTTTCCTCAAGAGGGCGTCGAAAACACTCCTAACCCGGGGGATTCATTCCACCTACCCTGCGGGGTAAACGATCGAATCCGGCCCCGACTCGCCCGGGTCATCTCCGCGGTCTCGACCGGGAGGCCTGCTCGACCAGGTCAGGAACCCAGGCGGTCAGTTTCACGAGCTGATCCAGCGCCTCATCAGGTCCGATGCGTGCCAGCGTCACGTTGACCAGCACGGCGTCCAGGCGAGGCAGCAGGCGGCGGGCTTCTGTCCGCCAGCGGTGGATTGCAGCCTCCGACGCCCGGGCGGGCGGCTCGACATCGTAGCTTGCCCGGGTCCCTTCCAGCAACCAGCCCGACCGGGCCAGGATCGGTCCGGCATAGACGTCCAGGGCCGTCTTGCCGCCGTCGGCATGCGCGGCTGCGGCGGTGCGGATGGCCTCGATACGCAGCACCACCTGGGCCATCCAATCCCGCAGCGATTCGGGAAACACCGCCTTGAGCGGGACCAGCCGCCGGGCGAAGGCCTTGTAGTCCATCGACCTCGGGGCCCGGCGCCGGGGCTCAGTCTGCTTCGGTCGGATCGGGCCGTCCCCGGCGGCCCCGAGCAGGGTTACCTGAATCTCCGTGGTGCGCTCCGTCGGCGGCACGCCGTCGGGCGAGATCGGGTAGATCTCGGTCACGGCCTGCTCCGCCAGATAGCCGTGCTCGGTGATCCAGGCGAAGAGCGTCGGGTGCCAGGCCGGCGTCTGTCCGTAATGCCCCCGAACGACCAGGGCCGCCACGGTGCGCGGCGGCAGCACTTTCGTCTGATAAGGTTCGGCGGCCTGTAGATCACCGCTGACGATGAAGCCCACCTCGGCCCGCAGGCGGCTCAGCTCGACCTTCCGGGGGTCGTCGAGGTAGCGTCCGAACAGGGGCCCCGGCTGGTCGTGCCGGGTCATGAAATCCGCCACCTGAGCGAACAGGTGCCCGAGCTTCCAGTACGGCCCCTGGTGTTCGAGGTAGATTACGCTGGTCCGGTCCAGGTTCTTGATCTGGACCTGTGGTTCCTCGGCGGCCTGGGGCGACGGAGGCTGGCCGCCAGCCCGGCTCGGGGGCGCGTCAGCGGCCAGCGCCGGCCACCCCAAAGCCAGCAGGCCGATCGTCCAGGCTCGTCCCAGAAGCACGCTACCTTCCTTCCGACCAATGACAGGCGGCAAAACCTGTCCCACAGTCTTGGGATGCCCTCTTATCCGTCCCGGCTCGCACCACCGGGCCAGAGCGTACCGTAAGCGGCGCCGGTTGTGCAAGCGCCGCCGGCCTGGAGGTGCTCGTTGACGCCGCCCGTGGGTTGCCCTATTCTGCCCTGTTGAGGAATCGAGCAAGGGAGTGCTGGATCATGATGTTTAAGACCCTGGCAGAACGGCCTGTGCAGGTGGCGCTGTTCCTGGTTTGCGCAGCGGCGGCCGGTTGTCACGGCACGGCCTCGAAAGGGCATGAGGTTCGCCTGGTCTGCTCCGCCCGGCCGTACGAACCCGACATTCCCATACCGGTCGGCTTCAAGCTGGTGGACAGTGCTTCCGAAGACCGTTCTACCGGGGTGGCCCGCCTCTACCTGCGGCACCTGTACACGGGCCAGGCCGATAAGTATGCAGTCCGCAACTTCTATCGCGAGCAGATGCCGCTGGCCCGCTGGAGCATGGTCAGTGACGGCAACGTCCGCGGGGTGTGCACCCTGCGGTTTGAGAAGAGCAACGAATCTTGCACCGTGGAGATCCGCGACGCCGGACGCGGCATGGGAAGACATACCGAGATCCAAATCCTCGTTTCCCAGGAGCAGCGCGGGTCCGGCGCGCGGGACGCCCAGACAACACGGGACTAAGCCATGAAGACCGCTCGACGACAGGAACTCAGAAGCAACGAACTGGCCCAGTACCTGGAGGAGCTGCGCGACTTCCTCCGCAGGTACGGGAATTACGTGATCATCGGGGTGGTGGTGATCGCCGCGATCCTGCTGGTATGGATCTACCAGAAGCGCTCGGCCAGTGAAGCCCTGACGGAGGCCATCAAGCAGATGCGGGCCATGCCCTCCTCGACTGACGAAGAGGTCCGCAGCTCAGTTGAGAAGCTCGAGCGGTTAGCCAGCGAGAGCGACAACGAAGGACTCGTGATCCAGACGCTGCGCCGCCGGGCGGCGATGGCCATGAGGCGGGCCCACGCCGCTGAGGACGGTAAGCCGAGTATCGAGTTCCTGGACCTGGCCGAAGCCGCGTACCAGGGAACCCTCGACCGGTTCCCCAACCGCCCGCTCGACGTCGGCGTGACCCTGTGCGGTCTGGCCTCGATCGAGGTGGATCGTTTCGTGCTTGACAGCGATCCGGCCCACAAAGAGGCGGCTCGCAGGTACCTGCAGCGCATCCGCGATGACGTGCAGTTGACCGGAACGCCGATCGTGAGCGTGGCCCTGGCCCGGCTCAACACCCTGGACGAGGCGTTCCTTCCCATAGTCATTGCCGCGGCCCTGCCGACGGCCGCGGGGCCGCCACTCGAGGGGCCATCCGAGGGACCGCGATTCGACATCCAACCGGTCGGTTCGGGGGACTTCAAAATGTCCACCACCCCCGCCGAGAAAGTGCCTCGGCACGCGCGGGAGCAGGTGGGGTCGCAAACCGGGACCACCGCTTCTTCCGAGGCATCGAATACGGATTCCCGCTCCGGCGCAGAGGGGACCGCGGGCCAGACTGACGAGTCCGGGTTCACACCGGCCGAGCCCGAGCAAGAGCAGGCCGAAGAATCCTCGGGGCAAACCGAGGTGCCGCCCACCGAAGGCGAGTAGCCCGCCGCAGGCCCTTTACAGGACGAAGCTCTGTCAAGGGCGGGTGGGCAGTACGGCGGCGTGCGGCGTCATCGGGGCCGGTAGTCCCCCAATAATGAACCAGCCGCGTGACGTCAGCCGGAGATCGCCCGGGGAAGCATCGAGCGAGACCCTTTCCCCAGGCCGGCGGAGTCTGGCCAAGTGGTGAGATCGACGACCTCTACCGGGGGCTACTCGACTGACCGGGTGAGAACGAGGGCTCGCTTTGGCAGAAACGACATTATGTCCCCCGATACCCAATGAGCCTGCGCTGGGGCCTGCTGATGGCCACCATGCTGACTCTGCTGCTGGTCCCGGCGTTCTACCAGATCGCCGAAGATGCCAGAGGTTGGCTGCAACGGCGATTCAGCTTCCCGCCGGCCCGGGCTGACCCGACGCGGGCAGCGCCGGCCCGTCGCGAGCGGCGTCGAGTACGCCGCCTGGGCGCTTGGGGCTCGCTCCCTGGGCGCCGGGATCGCACCCTGGCCCACGGTCGTTCAGAATGCCAGGGCCTGCTGGAACAACCCGCCCATGAGTCCAAAGATGGCCAGCATCGCGGCCACGAACACCCCGAGCAATGCGCTCATCGTCGTCAACTCCGTCTGCCGAAATCGGTGCTCCATCCAATCCAGGGGCCTTTGGGCCCGTCGAACAAGGATGATATCGGCCGGTCAGGTGCTTTGCCGCCACCACAAGCACCGCGGACCGCCCGAGGCTTGCAAAGCAAGCGTTTTTCGCTATCCTGAGCCGGTTGACGTTGGAGCGGCGTTGATCCGCCCGCGGCGGACCGCAGGGAGGTAGTTTATGCCCAAATCCAAGGATGGAGTGGCTCTGTTCGAGATCATGCGGAAGATCGAGCCGGACGGCAAGGATACCGGGGCCGGCGGGCGGTCCGGGGTGTCGGAACGGGAGACAGCCCCGACTCCGCTGCCCCCCCGGCGCGCTGAGCCATCGGGGCCTCGGCGCCTAGCAGGCCGGGATCGGCCTGCGGGTCGGGACAATGGGACCGCAGACCTGCCGGTGGTCGAGATGGCCGGGGGGCGTCTGCGGTTGGCCCTGACCAGCCGGGCGACGGCGGTGGTCGTCTTCGCCCTGGGCGTGCTTCTGGTGGCGGCTTACTGGGCCGGGCTGATGGTCGGCCGCGAGCGGGGCGAAGCCGCCGGATTCGAGGAAGGACGGGCTTTCGCACAGGCGTCCGCGGTCGATGAGATCCAGACAGCCCGGGCCCAACGACCGGCACAGGGTCTGTTCGAGGGAATAGGCGCCGACCCGGTCCAGGCGGCAGAAACGGTGGTGTCCGAGGGGCCGACTGAGGACAGGGTGACCCGCACCCAGCCCGAGGTGGCCTGGGTCCGCGGGTACACCTACATTGCCGTGCAGGATTTCCGGGCCGACGCCCAGGCGGACGTCGAGCGGGCCCGGCGCTACCTGCTCGACAACGGGATCGAGACCGCGGTAGTGGAACTCGAGGGAGATTGGAAGTACTGCCTGGTCACCACGCAGGGTTTTAACCGGGACGACCCGGTTCAACGAGACTTGGCCGACGAGCATCTGGCCACCATACGCAAGCTCGGCCAGGCCTACTTCAAGGCCGGCGGCGATTACCGCCTGGAAGGTTACTTCAAGAAGCTGACCACCGAGACGTGGTAAGGAGTCGGACCCAATGTCGCTGGACAAGTCGCTCAAGAGCAAGAGCATGCTGGAACGCCATCGCAACGTGCTGACCCGGGCCGAACGCATCGAGAGGCTCAAGGAAAAGATGCACTGGCAGGAGGGCAGGAGTCCGTACGGGCTGCCCAAGGTGGTTCACCGCAAGAGCAGCGCCGGCGCGAAAGAGAAGAAGGCCCCCAAGACCGAAGAGGCCGAAGCCACTACCGAGGCCGAGAAGAAGACCGAGGAGAGCTGATCCGCTGTTCACGGCGGCCCAAGAGGAGGTAGGCCTCGGAGGGCAAGCGACGGCTCAGCAGGGCGCCGGCAGGCCGTCGCAGGTACGAACGCTGCGGGGCGATTCTCCGGCGCGATTTGTGGCGGCCGACCAGCGAGTCGGCCGTCTTTAGCGGCTGATGGCGGCCGACGAGAGTCCGCCCGTCATCGCGGCGGGAGCCGGCTGTCTTGAGCTGTCGGTTGCCCATAGACAGGTCGAACGGCGTCCGGCGCGGGATCTCCGCCTTCGGCGGACTGCGATGGCCGGCCGCGAAATCGCACCATTGCATTCGGCACCGGGGCATCGTCTCCGGCACACAGCAGGAAGCGAGGCCAAGCCATGACCGGCAAGCAATTCGTGGCCGAAAAAACCACCACCATCGGCTCCTCCGGCATCCGGCGCATCTTCGACTTGGCCGCCACCATGACCGATCCGATCGACATGTCCATGGGTCAGCCCGACTTCGACACCCCCCAGCCGGTCAAACGAGCCGCCATCGCCGCTATCAAGCAGGGCCACAGCGGTTATACCGTGACGCACGGTCTGCCGGAACTGCGGGCCAAGATCGCCGAGCAGCTCAAGGCCCAGTTCGACTGGGAGCCGGGCATCTTCGTCACCTGCGGAGTCTCCGGCGGGTTGGTGCTGGCCATGATGGCCTGTCTGAACCCCGGCGACGAAGTGCTCGTCGGCGACCCCTACTTCGTCTCCTACAAGCATCTGGTCAACCTCTTCGGCGGCCGGCCGGTCGTCGTCGATCTGTACGACGATTTCGGCCTGCATCCCGATCGATTCGAAGCAGCCGTCACCGAGCGCACCAAGATGATCCTGGTCAATTCTCCCGGCAACCCCACCGGCGTGGTGGC
>Ga0114922_10003862_pt1 | contig 13947 bp, 13 predicted proteins | sample AartaG_FD_100975 | JGI IMG/M metagenome (GOLD analysis project Ga0114922, IMG submission 100975) | Deep subsurface microbial communities from Aarhus Bay to uncover new lineages of life (NeLLi) - Aarhus_00045 metaG | ecosystem: Environmental > Aquatic > Marine > Oceanic > Sediment | place...
CACTTACGACTCCGGCGCTATCGGTGACGTTGTGCTGTCTACGCTCGAACTGGTGCACGGCCCTCTGGCACCGTCGCTGGAGTCCCAGCCGGTACCTGAATGGTACTTCGACACGGAGAAGATGGGGATGTGGCTGCTGGACCTGGGTCACCATGTGGTCGACCTGTTCCGCTGGCTCTTTGGAGAGGCCGAGGTGGTCTATGCCCGCCTGGACAACCACTATGGCTTTCCCTATGAGGACAATGCGATAGTTGTTCTCCAGTCCAAGGCAGGCCCCAAGGGAGTTCTGCACGTCGGCTACTTCGCCAAGCTGGTGTTCCCCGCGTTTGACTTCCGTGTCATCCTGCACGGCACAGCCGGATGTCTTTCCACCGACCAGCTTGTGCCTCGGAATCTGCGCCTCCACGCGGCCAAGGAAGGCATCGCGAACATGCTGCGTAGGATAACAGGCCGGCGGATCAAACCGTTCAGCTATACCTACTTCTATTCATCGTATGTGGAGGAGCAGCGTCACTTCTTCGACTGTTTGAAGAATGGCGGGGAGCCTACGGTGGGCGCTGAGGACGCCTTCGGAACTATTCGCTTGATCGAAGATGTCTACCGCTATTGCGACAGGGTGCCGTCCACCGCGGTGAAGGTCTCCTGAGCAAGCGGCCTGGAATCGTAGGAGGAGCAACAGATGCCGAGCAATTCCGAGTTCGAAAGATGCTTCCTGACCGGGGGCGCCGGCTTCATCGGAAGCCACCTAGCCGACCGGCTCCTGGCCGAGGGAAAGACCGTCACAGTGTACGACAACCTATCATCCGGACGCAGAGAGTGGATCGAGCACAATATCGGCCAGCCGGGCTTCACTTTCATTGAGGCCGATCTCCTGGATGCGCCGAGATTGAAGGAGGCCATGGCTGGCCACGACCTGGTCATCCACCTGGGTGCCAACACGGACATCCCTGGCGGCAATCGGGACGTGCGCCTGGACCTAGAGAACTGCACCATCGCCACCCACAACGTGCTGGAGGCCATGAGGGCCACCGGCATCAGGAGACTCCTCTTTTCGTCCACTTCCGCCGTCTACGGCGAAGCGCCGGTGATTCCCACCCCGGAACATGTGGGACCTCTTCTGCCCATCTCCCTGTATGGTGCCGGCAAACTAGCCTGCGAGACCATCATCAGCGCCTACTGTCACATCTTCAAGATGCAGGCTTGGATGTTTCGCTTTGGGAACGTGGTTGGTGCCAGGATGGGACACGGGGTGATCTATGATTTCATCCAGAAGTTGAAGCGGAACTCGGACGAGCTGGAGATCCTCGGTGACGGTCAACAGGAGAAAACTTTCTTCTTGGTTGAGGACTGCATTGAGGGGATGTTCCGCGCCTTCCGCAACTCTGACGCCTGGTGTGATGTCTTCAATCTGAGCTGCCCTTCCAGTACGAAGATAAGCCGAGTCGCGGAGATAGTTACGGAGGAGATGGGCTTTAGCGGCGCTCGTTTCAAGTACACGGGTGGACGAAGGGGATGGGTGGGGGATGTGCCGCAGGTGGGCCTGGACGTGAGCAAGATGAAGAAGCTTGGCTGGCAGGCCAGGCACACGTCAGACGAGGCCGTACGCATAGCAGCCAGACATCTTCTGGGTGTGGCGGTCGCACCCAGTTGATCTGGCGGGAGATGAGAGCTTGACCAGTGGGCATGGGTAGCGAAAGAGTCTGTGTCATTGGCCTGTGGCATCTCGGACTGGTGACCTCGGCCTGTCTCGCCGACCTGGGGCGAACGGTCATTGGCTTCGACAGCGATCCTCATCTCATCGAGGGGCTGCGCAAGCACCGGCTTCCCCTATTCGAACCGGGCTTGGAAGAACTGGTCGAAAGGGGCATCGCGGAGAAGAGGCTCTGGTTCACGACCGACCCGCAGGAGGCCCTGGCCGGAGCCAGATATGCCATCATAGCCCACGACACTGCCGTCGACGAGCGCGATGAGTCGGACCTGTCGCAGGTGATGGCTGCCGCCTCACACCTAGCAAGGCATATGGAGGATGGCTCGATAGTCATCGTCAGCAGCCAGGTGCCTGTCGGCTCCTGCGAGCGGATCCAATCGACGATCCTTCGCGGGAAACCGTCGCGGGGGTTCGGCATCGCCTACGTCCCGGAGAATCTGAGGCTGGGTCAGGCGATAGAGCGGTTCAAGAAGCCGGAGATGATCGTGATCGGCTCTGAAGACCCCGCTGTCGCTAGCGCCGTTGACGAGCTCCTTAGCGGTATCAATGCTCCCAGAGTTGTGGTAGGCATCCGCACCGCCGAGATGACCAAGCATGCCCTGAACGCCTTCCTGGCGACGTGCATAAGCTTCGCAAACGAGATGGCGAACCTCTGTGACGAAGTTGGCGCGGATGCGCTGGACGTAGCCAGGGCGCTGCATCTTGACAAGCGGGTAGGGTCGCTAGCGCCACTGCGGCCGGGTCTGGGCTTCGCCGGCGGCACGCTGGCCAGGGATCTGAAGACTCTGCGGAAGTTGGGCAAGGGAAACGGAAGCTCAACGCCCCTTATCGAGGGAGTGTTGAGGGTGAACGAGCAGCAGAGCCATGTAGTCACTCGAAAGCTGACTGGAGTCTACGGATCGCTGGAGGGCCTCACGGTGGGTGTCCTAGGTCTCACCTACAAGCCCGGCACCAGCACTCTCCGGCGGTCTGTCGCCCTGGAGATCATTGGCGAGGTGACCGCTCTGGGTGCGGCAGTCAAGGCACACGACCCTCGGGCCAATCTGGAGGAACTGCCCGATGTTCCGGACTTCCAGTTCTGTCCTGATCCTTGCGCGGTCGCCGACGGAAGCGATGCCCTGGTGATCGTTACCGAATGGCCAGAGTTCCGAGACCTCGACTTCGTTGCGATGAAGAAGAGCATGAGGAACCCGGTCCTTGTTGACGCTCAGAACATGCTCGACGCCAAGGAGATGACTCAAATGGGGTTCCGGTATCTCGGGGTGGGAAGAAGAAGCACAGCGCCTGTCGGATCAAGGGGTGACCAGGCATGAAGCTGGCAGGCAAGGCCGCCATCATCACGGGCGCTGGCCGAGGCATCGGCAGGGCGATCACTCTCGCCTTCGCCCAGGAGGGAGCGGACGTGCTCGTCGCGTCGCGCACGCTGTCCGAGGTAGCCAAAACGACTGAAGAGGCGCGAGCGCTGGGGCGGCATGCCCTAGCCTTGAAGGTTGACGTATCCAATCGAGACGAAGTGGAACGAATGGTCGCTCAGGCACTCGAGGAGTTCGGGAAGCTCGACATTCTGGTCAATAACGCCGGGATCTATGGAGCCATAGGTCCTCTTGTGGACAATGACCCAGAGAAGTGGGTGCAAACTGTCAGGATCAACCTATTTGGTTCGTTCTTCTCTGCCAGAGCGGTTCTCCCCCTCATGATCCGACAGCGGCGCGGCAAGATCATCAACCTTTCCGGGGGAGGAGCCACGTCGCCATTGCCCAACTTCTCCGCCTACGCCGCATCCAAAGCGGCCATCGTCCGCCTCACCGAAACCTTGGCTGAGGAAGTCAAGGGATTCAACATTCAGGTCAACGCCATCGCCCCGGGAGCGGTGAACACCAGACTGACGGACGAAATCCTGGCCGCGGGGGCCGCCGCAGGAGAGCAGGCCCTGACTGTGGCCCGTCGGGTTAAAGAGAAAGAAGGGGTAACACCGGAAGCGGCGGGGGAGCTTGCCGTCTTCCTGGCCTCCGACGATTCCGATGGCTTGACGGGCCGTCTCATTAGCGCTGTCTGGGACGATTGGGAGAGCATGAACGGTCGCATCGATCAGATCATGGCCTCCGACCTGTACACATTGCGCCGGGTGCCGGAGAGCAAGAGATGAAGGTGGGGATTATCGGGGCAGGGCTTCAGGGCAGGCGGCGCGCCCAGGTGTTTGAGGCAGTGTGCGGTTCGGAGCTGGTGATAGTGGCTGATGTTCGTCAGGATGCGGCCGCTGCGCTGGCGGCGGATGCAGGCTGCCTGGCCACGTCCCGGTGGGAGAATGTGGTGGCCCGCGATGATGTGGAAGCGGTAGCCGTCTGCACGCCGCCCGATCTTCATGCCCAGATTAGCATCGCCGCCATGAAGATGGGCAAGCACGTCCTGTGTGAGAAGCCTCTGGCTTGCACCGTAGAGGAGGCTCAGACGATGGTGCAGGTTGCTCGGGATTGCGGGGTTGTCCTCAAGTGCGGCTTCAATCTACGCCACCACTTTGGCATCCGCCAGGCCAGGGCCTGGCTGGATGAGGGGCGCATCGGCCAACCCACGTTTCTTCGCTGCCGTTACGGCATCGGCGGCCGCCCCGGTTACGAAAAGGAGTGGCGGGCCAAAGCCGAAATCAGTGGCGGCGGCCAACTTGTGGACCAGGGGGTTCACGTGTTGGATCTATGCCGCTGGTTCCTGGGCGACTTTGAGGAGGTCGCAGGCATAGTGGCCACCCATTTCTGGGACATCGCCCCTCTGGAGGATAATGCCTTCGCTCTCCTGCGCACCGGCGGCGGCCAGATTGCCTCACTTCACGTTAGCTGGACCCAGTGGAAACCCCTATTCTCCTTCGAGGTCTTCGGGCGTGACGGCTACATCCAGGTAGAGGGCCTAGGTGGCGCATACGGCACGGAGCGCGCCACTCTGGGCCGACGCGACTTCCAGGCGCCCTTCGCGGAGGAGACCGTGGAGAACCGGCGGGAAGATGCCTCCTGGCGTGAGGAGTGGCTGGAGTTCCTGGCGGCAATAGCGGAAAGGCGGGAACCGTTAGGGAGTGGCGAAGATGGGGTGGCGGCCCTGCGGCTGGCGAGGAGAGTGGTTGCGTACACGACCGCTGAGATCCCTTGACAGGGCTAGGAGTGCTCCAGCACCTTGGGTCTGGCAAAGGTCGAGAGGGATAGAGGTCATGCCATACGATGGTCCCTATGCTGTGGCCGAGGGCAGCGATGGCCTGGTTCAGGTCGCCAGTTGGATCCGGCTTCGAGAGCTCGACTCCCTCCGTGAGCGGTCCCCGATGCGGAATTCCGTGCTTTTGGATGCCGTGAACATGCTGGATGCCGAGCGTATCGTCGAGGCTGTGTGCTTCTGCACCGACGCAGGCGGGGGCGTGCGGGAGAGACAGCGATGAGGGTGGCCATCGTCGGTGCCGGTCTTCAGTGCCGAAGGCGGGCTCCTGAGGTGCGCGACTTTCCGGACACCGAACTGGTAGTGATAAGCGCTGCCCATCTGGAATCGGCGAAGCGCTTGGCTGACAGCATGAACTGCGAGGCGACAGTGGGCTGGGAGTCGGTGGTCGACCGGGACGACGTGGACGTCGTCCTGGTCTGCACGCCGCCCCATCTGCACTCTGTTATCAGCATTGCGGCCATGCGCCGAGGCAAGCACGTCCTCTGCGAGAAGCCTCTTGCCCGGACACTCGAAGAGGCTCAGGGTATGGTAGCAGCGGGGCGGGAGAGCGGCGTCACGCTCAAGTGCGGCTTCAACCATCGGCATCATCCGGGCATCCAGCAGGCGCGTCAATGGTTCGACGGCGGCGTCATCGGCGCTCCCATCTTTATCCGCTGTCGCTACGGAATCGGCGGCCGGCCGGGCTACGAGCAGGAGTGGCGGGCAGACCCGCAGATTGTCGCTGGCGGCCAGCTTATGGAGCAGGGAATCCACGCTGTGGACCTCTGCCGCTGGTTTTTGGGCGACTTCGCCGAGGTGATCTGCATGGTCGGCACCCATTTCTGGAAGACACAACCTCTAGAGGATAACGCTTTCGTGCTGTTCCGCACGCCGGGCGGCACCGTGGCGTCCATTCACTCCAGCCTTACGCAATGGAAGAACACCTTCTCCTTCGAGATTTTCGGCGTGGACGGCTATATCGCGGTCGAGGGGCTGGGGAGCAGCTATGGCACCGAGCGGGCCGTCATGGGCAAGCGGGACTTTATAGCGCCCTTCGGCGAGAAGGTTATCGAGTTCCGCGGTGGCGACCGCTCCTGGCTCGAGGAGTGGAAGGAGTTCGTGGCCGCTGTGCGGGAGAGCCGCGAGCCTCCGGGCAACGGCCGAGATGGGCTGGAGGCCCTGCGCCTCGTCTACGCGGCGTATGACGCTTCCCAGAACGGCAGCGTGGTGCACGTATGAAGCGATGTCTCATCACCGGTGTGGGCGGCTTCCTCGGGTCCCACTTGGCCGAGTTCCTCTTGGGTCAGGGCGTGACGGTATACGGCACGGTACACCGCGACACAAAGAACATCGAGCACCTCAGGTCAAGACTCACCGTCCTGCCTTGCGACATCCTCGATAGGCAACGGATGAAGGCAATAGTATCCGAGGTGAACCCCGATGTCGTCGTGCACCTGGCGGCCCAGGCCCTGCCTGCCCTCTCCTGGCGAGATGCCCAGATAACTTTCCAGGTGAACATCTCGGGCACACTTTGCCTGCTGGACTCCATTCGGGAGGCGGGTGGAGACCCGGTGGTGGAGGTTGCCTGTTCCAGCGCCGAGTACGGTTTCGCTAGCGAGCACGAGATTCCCATCAAGGAGACCGGGGAACTCCAGCCAGCCAGCCCCTACGGTGTCAGCAAAGTGGCCGCGGATCTGCTTTCCCGCCTCTATTGGCAGGCCTACGGGATGAAAGTGGTGCGAGTACGTCCTTTCTTAGTCATCGGCTCGCGCAAGGTTGGCGATGTATGCTCCGACTTCGCCAGGGGTGTGGTGGCGGTCGAGAAGGGGCAGAGCGATAGGCTCAGAGTGGGCAACCTGGCGGCGGTGCGGGACTTCCTCGATGTGCGAGACGCGGTGTGGGCGCTCTGGCTCCTGGCGGATAAGAGCCCTCCCGGCGAGATCTACAACGTCTGCTCTGGCGTCGGCCACCGAGTGCGGGAGGTCCTGGATGTCCTCATTTCCATGGCAAATGGGCCGATGCCAGTGGTTCAAGACCCGGCGCGCGTGCGCCCGATCGACGAGCCGGTTTTGGTTGGCGACAATTCCAAGCTTCAGGCGTTGGGCTGGCAACCGCTGATACCGTTCGAGAAGAGTCTGGCTGATGTGCTGGCGTACTGGCGGCAAGCGGCCTGTGCCAGAGCCGCTACCTCCCGCTAGCCTCCGGCGCTCCCGGGATCTGCGGTAGAGTCGCCGCATAGAGCATGACGAACCCGTTGTCGTACACCGTGGGTTGTCCTTCCAGCTGGATGCGGAGGGCGTCCCAGCGAGGATCATCAAGGGGAATCCCAAAGTTGTGCTTGTAGTACACAGAGGGCCGATTGGATAGTACGTAGATGCCCATTCGGTCGCCGCTGCCGCTCACAAAGAGATCCACCTGGGAATCTATGTGGGCCCATAGACCAGCATCGTCCGTTAGCTGGAATTCAATCGGCGTGCCCAGATACTCTGCGCTCGGCAGATAGCCAACGTACGGCACATAACCGACGGCAAGTGCGGTCACACGCAGTTTGGTACCGTCGTCTCCGTGCCGACTCAGCGTTTGGGCCGGCGCCGTCTCGTAAGCATAGAACATCTCGTGGCGGACAGTCGGGTAGTACGCTAGGAAGGTAGGAACGGCCAGGGCTACCAGAGACACTACCACTGCACCCAGACCAACTCTACGCAGTCGCCGGGGTAGACGGCTAATGGCAAGCAGCAGCAGCGGCGCCAACACCAGCGGAGCGTACATCGCGTAACGGAACATCTGGAGGCCACCGGTGCTGACTAGGCCGAACGCGACGGTGACCAAGATGATACCTAGCAGAGCCCCCACTGCCGTTGCCTCAGGCGGGCGTAGGGAGTGGGGGCGACGAAGTCGGAGTAGTGCAGCCGCCGTGCCCGCGCCAAACAGTAGGAAGAGCCAAAACATTTTCAATGTCGTTGCCCATAGCGGCACTTCCGCCCCAAAGTTGGACCTACCAATGATGAGCGCGCTCCGGAGGTAGAACTCTCGCTGAATGTTGTCAGCAACTACCACCCCCATGTCTACGAAACTACCGAACGACGCCACTGCGGCGTAGATCAACCAGGCGGCGGGAATCACCGCGTATAGAAAAAGCGTCGACCTCCGAAAGGGCTCTTTCAGTCCCCGCTGAGCGTAGGTCGCCAGCCATATTCCCACGAGCAAGAAGAGCAACAGCACGGATGTTATGAAATGGGTAATCGTGGACGCCGCTAGCAGGGCCAAGCCCCAGAAGGCGTATGATGGCCGTGCAAACATCCCCTCACCCTGCTTCAGGGCGAGCAGGATGAACATCGACACAAACACGAAGCCTAGCGTGCCAGGATAGAACGGCAGACGTGCGAACATGATGCCGCCCTGCATTGCCAGCAGAGCGGCGATCCCTGCCCAGCGACCATCCTTCAGCAGGTGGAGGCAGATCAGGTAAAGGATGCCAGCCATAAGCAGATCCATTAGCAGCGCCACCACCGTGACCGCATCCGGCGTAGCAAGGCCGGTCACGGTGGCAAGAGCCGCAGTGAGCGTGTGAAGGCCGGGAAAATCAGTGTAGATCATGTTGGGATGACCAAACGGTATCTCGCCGGCTGAGCGTATGTACTCTGCCGTGGTCGTGTTGACGAGACTGTCCACGTGTTTGACGGCGGCAAACGGGATGTCCCAGAACCCCCGATAGACGAGGACGAACACCGCAACCAGCGCCAACCCTTGCCAGTGGCTAGCCCTGCCTTGTTTCTGTAGCAAGAGCAGGGACACCAGCGTGGCCATCCAGGCGTAGTAGAGGCTGGCGAACACGGGGACTGGCTCGACCACGTCCAGCGACTGGATGGGGGAATACTCCAACGCCATCTGCCGCGGATAGGCCAGAAGGGCGGTGGTGAGTCCGATGAGGACAAGCCAGAGGACAGGCCGCAGGACCGTGGAGGCGAGCGCGAGCTCGCGGATGCGCACTACGAGCGCCGGTGCCGTTGTCATCTCCGCGGCTACCATTTCCGTTGGCCCCGGAGGTAGGGATTCCCTTCGCAGGGCGCTGGGGCGCCAGCTGATGCCATTGCTCAACGTCTACCTAGCTCCTCTCGCTACCTCGGCTGGCCGGCGGGTTGGCGGATGATAGACTTCGACCACTCTGCCAGCCACCTTCTCCCACCGGTACACGTCGTAAGCCCGCTGGCGGGCGCGGGCTCCCAGCTCTTCCCGGGCACAGTCGTCCCGCAGGAGGCGGATCAACGTCTGGGCCAGCGCCTCGTGGTCTAAAGGCGGGACCAGCTCAGCGGTCCCTTCCGGCAGCATCTCCCGCAGGGGCGGGATAGCAGAGGCCACAATCGCTTTCCCCTGTGCCATGGCCTCCAGCAACGCCTGGGGGCAGTTCTCCTGCAAGGACGGCAGCACGAAGACACGGGCTAGCCCGTAGATCTGCGTGAGCTCCTCCAGGGGCACAGCTCCCGCGAAGACGACGTGGGCTTCGGCACGAGCCTCGGCTACGGCGGCACGTACGCGCTGAAGATAGGGCAGGGAGTCCTGAGGGCCCACAAAGACTATGCAGGCGTTAGGCACTGCCGCCCGCAGGCGCGGCAGGGCTTGGGCCAGGGCTAGCTGGTTCTTGTAGGGGGCTATGCGCCCGACAAGCAGGATGAGCGGCTCCCCGGTGGGGGCGTATCGCTCCTTCACCAGAGCGCTGATAGGCCTCGACTTGAACCAGAAGTCATCCACGCCCACGGGCACCACCGCCGTTTTGACCGGCGCCAGATCGAAATAGCGCGCCCGATGATCCGTCACGACCTGGCTGAGGCCAATCACCGCGTCGGCCTTCGCCTCCGCCCGCCGCTCGAGCCAGAACTTCGCCCGCTGAAGGCGGGACCGGCAGGCGGCGGGATCCGACCAAAGCGGGTTGTGCATCGTGAACACAGTTGGAACGCCGTGCCGGCGGGCTATCGGGATGCCCGTCACGCCGGTGAACTGACTATGGAAGTTGACCACGTCCACCTCACCCGCTTGGATGAGGCGTTCCAACTGTCGGGCTACAGCTCGGCCGAAGAGCAGGCCCCGCACGGCGTGCGCCACCAGATTGAAATCGTAGCGCCAGGGGAGGGGCACCTCCAGCTGGCGATAAGACGATAGCGAAGCTGGGCCCGCGGGCATGTCGATGACCGTCACTTGGTGGCCCAGGCGCTGGAGGGCGGTGCTCAAATAGTGGATGTACTTCTCGGCGCCGCCGGTGACGCTGGGCGACACGGGTATGAAGCCGGTCGCCACCTGAACGATGTTCATGGTCGTTCTAAGGTGCCGCTTTCAGTACGTACAATACGTACCGAGCAAATAGGCGGGGATAGATTTTCCATAGCTTCACGCCCATGTGTGAATCTGGGTCATACAAGCCATGATAGCGCTCAACTTCGTAGCCGAGCTGTCGACAGAGAGAGAGGAAATCTGACACGGCCCAGAATCGTATGTGCTCGCTGGCGTGGAACACCCACTGCTTGGGAAAGCGCCCAAGAAGTAGCCGCAGGCGGTCATTCAGCGCACCAGTGTTCGGGATGTCCACAAACAACCGTTTGCTGAATCTGTCCTTCACCTTAAGAAGGAGAGCTTCTGGGTTGGTGATATGCTCGAGTACCTCAGAGATCACGACATAGTCAACCTGCTCTGGTAGGCCGTTGGTGTCCTGGGTGATGTCAGCCTGAACGACATCGATCCCCTTCTGGCGAGCAATTTGACAGGCGACACTAGAGAGCTCCACACCGTGCGGTAGCGCTTCGCGAGTCTCCTTTAGGTAGGCCAGCAAGCTCCCATCACCGCAGCCGATGTCCAGAACGGTACTGCGCGGTTCGATCAGGCTCGCGATGAATCGAAACTTGTAGGCGTACATCGAGCGACCCAACTGGTCAGCTGCCTCCCAGGCAATTCTCGCCTGCCAGTAAGCGTCATAGTCCAGATCGGCGCCGAAGCGCCGGACGTACTCGAAGTCCTTAAAGAGGTAGTCTCGAATCCTACTCAGTCTGTTCATTACGACCACCTCTTTCCAGTAGGTACTCTCGGAGTGCAGCGAGCAGACTCACCGAGCGCTCTCCCTGCCACAATCGCTCCTAGATTGGATCGGTTTAGAAAGGGGATCCTACCGAGCATTTCGTCCAGCAGAATCAGGGACCGGATGATGGACCGCCACAGCCACGCCGGGCGGCTCAAGCTAGCGAGGGGCCGCTGTAGTACGTAGGTCAAGGCAAAGGCCAGATAGCCAAATCTCCGCTCGCCTACGACGCTGAAGCCCGCAGTGGGAAACAGGTTCCGGAGTTCTCGGGTTCCAAAAGCCTTTTCCTGACGTTTGGATAGAAGTTTTCTCCCCCAGTTGATGAAAGGCACATCGCTACACGGCTCAGCGACGACCAAAACACCACCGGGCTTCAAGATACGCCGGAATTCCCCCATGCCTTGCCCAAAGTTGGCTAGGTGGTGTAGCGTCCCTCGTAAAAGCACCGCATCGAAAACTCCATCTGCGTAGGGCGGCTGTTCAGCGTCACCGACCACCAGTCCCTGCAAAGCCGGATGGGAGCATTCGACCAGCTTCAAGGACTCGGCAGAGATGTCCAGTCCGTGGACGCAAGGGTAACGGTCCAACAGGTCTTTCAGCAGCACCCCCACTCCACACCCGCAGTCCAGTACTGCGGTATCCGCTGCGGCTGGTAGGAACGAGAGCATCAAGGCATTCTGGTAGCTGGCATAAGTCGCATGCCACACCGACTCGTAATTCCTCTTGGATGCACGTGCTTCCGTCCGGGCGGCCTCGATCTCCTCCCACTTCTGTTCCTCAGTGGTTCGGGTACTCACCTCAGTCCGCCTTCCGTCAGTCAATCTTGCCTTCTAGGGACATAGAGCACATAGCGGGCGAAGAGCCGGGGATACAAGCGCCGCAGCTTCAGTCCTAACTGATAGTAGGGATCGTACAGGCCGTAGTATCGCTCTACCCGGTAGCCCAGTTGCCGGCAAAGGAAAAGAAAATCGGAGATGCTCCCCGACGTGGAATGCCCACTGCTTAGGGAAACGACCCAGCAGCAGCCGCAGACGGTCGTTCAGATGCGTTTGGCCTCCTCATGTTGAGAACTAGGGACGCTTTCAGCGTGGGTGCCCTTCTTACCTGGCATTATCACCGAGGGTAGCCGTAACCAATAGTTCAGGCCCGTTTAGCGGGGGACGCAAGACCTTTGCTGTGATCATGAAACATAGAGTACGCAAGCGAAAGGCGAGACGAAGAAGCGCGGGGATTATGGCGCTCAACCGCTGACTTTGAGGTTTGACGGGTAGAGGCAACAATTTCCCGCCAAAACAGGAATTGATCTGTATGTCCGTAAAACCCAGCTCTTGCAAGGCAGCGACGTAGTGGTTATGCAGATGAGTAGATCTATTCGGCGTATCCCAGCCAACTCTCGATATCCATCGTTGTGCCAAGCCTTCTACTAACCTGCTAAGCCTTACAGCCGGGTTAGATTCATTGGGCTCGACCATGAGAATTCTGCCCCCAGGCTTCAGCACCCGAGCCAGCTCCGATAAGGCCGGACGAATATCAGGGAAATGATGCAGAACCCACCCAGAGAAGCAGATATCGAAGCTCTCATTTCCAGCGGGCAGACTTTCCAGATCGCTGAGCACAGGTGAAAAGTTCACGCCCTTTCTCCTTGCCCTTTCCTTAGCCACCGCCACCGCCTGGGAAGATATGTCAATCCCGATCACCGTGCCGCCCATCTCCGCCAAGATTATCCCGGATGTACCGGGCCCGCATCCAGCGTCGAGAATTAGTCCTTTGGGGGCGGAAGATCCAAGGAGCAGCTCCAAGCGCTTCTTCCAGGCACGGTAGACCCTCGGATCGTCGAGCGAGCGTTCATCGGGCATCACCCCGCCCTCTTCCATTTCTGCCCTCTTATGTTGCTCCCTTGCTCGCACTTTATACCCCCAGCCTCAGCGTCCAGATACGAGTAGTTTATCCTCGTTTGATTAGCGTCGTGCTAATTCAGTTACGGGAGGCCAGGCCACGTTGCGCGAAACCTATCCGCACAATCCCGGTCATGGGCTGGCATCGCCAACACGTGTCCGCCTCTCGTAAGGTTCTTCCGACTGCGAGCTACACCCTCAGCTACACTCGCGCCTGCTCGCGCACTTCCGCCATCTTCGCCAAGGCTTTCTGGGCGTCCTGATTGAACTGCTGCACCGTGGCCCGACTGTAGTGGTGGTCGATCATCTTGCTCATGAACTGGGGCGGCACGGTGATGATATGAGCTCCGGCCAGCGCGGCATCCTGGACATTCATCACCTCTCGGATGCTGCCGGCGATGATCTTGCTGTGGTACTCCCAGCCCGCCAGCCATTCGGCGGACTCCCGGATGAGCTTGGTGGCGTCGTGGCCCTCGTCGGCCACCCGGCCGGCGAAGATGCTGATGTAGGTGGCTCCAGCCTTGGCGCCTAAGACCACCTGGCCGAAGGAGAGACAGGCGGTCATGTTGATCTTGATGCCCTCCTCCACCAAGGCCTTCACGACGCCCAGGCAGGGCTCCCCGTACTCGTTTATCACCGGGATCTTCACCACGATGTTGGGCGCCCAACTGGCGAGTCCCCTGGCCTCATCGAGCATCTGCTCGCAGTGATTGGTGGTCACCTCCACGCTTACGGGGCGAGGGTAGATGAGCTCGGCTATCTCCTTGGCTCGCTTCCCCATGTCATAGCCCTCGTCCTTGAGCATGACGCTGGGGTTGGTGGTGACGCCGTCTACCACCCCGTATTCCAGCCAGCGACGGATCTCGTCCAGGTTCGCAGAGTCTATGAAGATCTCCATGGCCCTCCCTCCTGCATACAACGGATTATCTCCACAGCCGCCGGTAGATTCTGCGCCGTCCAGTGCGGCCTCATACGGGCCGCTTCTCCCAGGCGGAAATAGGACCGGTGGCCATCCACAAGGATGGTCTGGCAGCCAGCGGCCAGGCCAGCCTCGATGTCCCTGGGGCTGTCCCCCAGCATGAAGGAGCCGGCCAGGTCGATGTCCA
>Ga0114922_10003863_pt1 | contig 13947 bp, 16 predicted proteins | sample AartaG_FD_100975 | JGI IMG/M metagenome (GOLD analysis project Ga0114922, IMG submission 100975) | Deep subsurface microbial communities from Aarhus Bay to uncover new lineages of life (NeLLi) - Aarhus_00045 metaG | ecosystem: Environmental > Aquatic > Marine > Oceanic > Sediment | place...
GCCTTGATGTTGTCCCAATCGCCGCTGAGGCGCATGGGGGTGAGGAAAGCCATCATGTTGCGGAAGTCATCGCGGATCGTCCGACCGATGTTGGGATACTGAATCTTGATGGCCACGCGCTGCTCCGTACCTTTGAGCAGAGCACGGTGCACCTGTCCGAGCGAAGCCGCGGCGAAGGCCTTCGTCTCGAAGCCGTCGAAAACGTCCTCGGGGTCGGCGCCCAGTTCGTTTCGCACGTGCTCGCGCAGAAGGGAGAAGTGCATCGGCGGGGCCTCGAAGTGCAGGTGGCCCAGCACATCGGCGAACTGCTCCGGGGCCACGTCCGGATGGGTGGCAAGGATCTGCCCGAGCTTCATGATCGCTCCGCGCAGGTAGGTCATCCCACCCAGTAGCTTCAGCGCAGCCTTCAGGTGCGTTTCGTTGAGGGCACGCTGCCTCTTGTCAGCCGAGGCATAGCCGTTGCGAATCCACCAGGCCAAATACGCCGCCGCGATCTTGGCCTGCAGCGTTCCAAACACCCAGAAGCGGTTCAAACGACCGATGGGTACACGCTTGTGGGAGAGCTGGCGAAGCAGGTCTTGCAGGGTTGCGCCCGGCTCGCAGGCCTCTGGGGATTCCACCGGCAGGGCCTCGATCAATTCAGCGATTCTGGGTGACATCGACGACATCGATAACCTCCCTTCCATTCTTCGACCCGGACGAGAGCGACTCGACGAACAGCCGCATCGACTGGTCGAGAACTACAAGCGTGTCTTCCCGGGTGGGGGATTGGTCAGCGGCCCAAAACGAAAGCACGCCCAGGTAGAGCGTCCAGTACAGATGCATGGTCATAACGCTTGGAGCCGGGGTCGTGGGCAGGCCGCGCGACGCGATCAGTTCCCGCACGGTCTCGAGGTGGCTGACGCGAAGTTGCTGGGCCTGCTCACACACGGCTTCCCTGGCAAAGGGGCTCAGGGCCGTTTCAAGAACCTCACCAACGTAGTTGCGGTGCGGGGCCAGATATCGAAGCCCTACCGCCACATGGGCGAACAGTGCTTCGTCGAGCGTCTCATCACCCCGCAGCCGGCCTTCAAACTCCGTCCTGGCTTCGTCCAGCGCCTCGTCAACGATGGTCATGGCCAGGGCCTCTTTGGTGGCGAAGTAGTTGAACATCGTCCCAGCCGCAATCCCGGCCACCTCCGCGATGTCGCGTGTCGTAGTGTGCTCGAACCCCTTGTCACTAAAGAGCTTATGAGCACACTCGACAATCTGCCGCCGCGTTTGCCGCTTCTTCTCGGCCGTGACTCTCATGACGATTGGCCTCCAGCCTCACGCTCTTTTATGAGCGCACTCATAATATAGCCCAGGCCTAAGCTACTGTCAAGGAAAAAATGAGCATGCTCAGAAAAAGGTGGCGGAGAAGGCCGCGGCGTCAGCGGGCCTACGTCCACGGCCATCGCCAGAGGGCGACGTGGCCGATGGCATCCGCGCCTCCCAGCCAGGCGATCGCCACCCAAGTGCCGCGCGATCGCCGCTGACGCCTGTCTTCGAGCTGTTTGTGCGCTATCGAATTGCCGTAAGTCCTTTCCCCCCAGCGACTACGCCGCCAGGGACTCGAACCGGGGACCCGCTGATTAAGAGCGGGTGCAGCGGTCAAGAAACGCACTCTACGGGCCCAAAGACCCCTTTCTTTTGCATCCAAACTGCCCTGACGCGTCCTCTGGCGGTGGTGTACCGCTGACGCCCGACTGGCGCTTCGGCGGCGTTCGGGGCTGATTGCCACTGGATTGCCACTGGGCTTACCGTTTGCGTCGCTCCGGTGGAGTGGCTGATTGCGATCAGAGACTCCGGTCGCGGGCTAACCGCCTACTCCAACCTGGACGCCTGACTTGGCCGCAAGATCGATCTGTCAGGAATCTACTTCGCCCATACAGAGGTACGTCCTCGTCCGTACAACCCTCCCAGACAAGTGGCTCAGTTTTTGCTTGGGAGGGCGAGAAGATGCCACAAGACCAAGGGCAGAACCCGGAACGCAACCACGATCGTGCCTTCGAGATCGTCGAGATTGACACGGCCAGGAACCTGATGCTTGTCGAGGTGCATCGGGGGATCGCTGGGGCGTTCGCGAACCAATTGAAGGCGTGTCCCGACGAGCGCAAGGGGGCCAGGATCATCCGCAAGCTCGGCTTCGAGGTGGCCAAGGCCGGCAACATCCTGTACGGCAGTGCCACCACCGAGGAACAGGCCGAGTATGCGGACGTGATCGTGGATGGCTCCGAGGCCGATGCCGCCTGACGGGCTGGACCGCGAGGAACGCATCGGGGGCCGAGCCGCGGCTTGCTTTGGAGCGGCGCAGGGGCATCCGCACCTACCACGTGTCTCTCGACTACCGGCAACACCCCGCTTGGGCAGGCCAGCGTTCGCGGTGTCTCGAGGACGATCCTGAGGCCGCGTTGGCGCAACGCACGCTGACGCGCCCCACAACCACAGAGGAGGGTGATGGCGATGGAGCCGTGCGAGTTTCCGCGGTGCAGGAAAGCGGCGTCCCTAACCTATCTCGGCCACGGGTCGCCGCGGCGACCGACCACCACCACGAGATGATCTGCGCGGCGGCTGACGAGGGCCGGGCGTCCGAGAACCGGCTGCTCGGGAAGATCGGCCTAGTTCGCAACGATCAGGGCACGATCGAGCCGATAAATCTATAGTTCACGGGTTTTCTCTGGAGGCGGGGCTGGTGAGGGCGAGCACCAAGAGCAGGATCGCCGCGAAGCTCCGGGCGCTGTTGGCCGAGCAGGACACCGGCTTGGCCACGGACGGGTTGCTGAACCGGAAGCGGTCAGCGGATCACCCGGACGATCTCGACGTGCTCATTCAGCATCTCGCCATCGTCGTGCAGTATCTCCGCATGGACGCAGCCGCTAGCCGGCGCGAGGCGTTCGCGTTGCAGCGGATTCTGGACCGGGACAGCGGCAGTCCAGGCGGGTTCATCTGAGTTTCGATGCAGATTAGGAGGGAGAAGCACCACTATGTTTCAAGACGACCTTACCGACTATATCCTTTCCGGTCATGCGTTGCTCAGCGTGATCACCCACGAGAAGGACCGGGCCATCGAGCTGATCCGGTCTGCGGCCAAGACCGTGAAGCCGCAGCGCAAGGTCTTCACCTGGTCCATCGTCACCGGCTGGCAGGCCGAGCAGGAGAGCGACGAGGACGACGAGGCGCTCCAGGACACCAACAAGCCGGACTTGGCCATCCACGCCATCGCCAGGATTGAGGACGAGAACGCGATCTTCGTCCTCAAGGACTTCGGCTTCTACATGCGCCAGGAGACCTACCCGGAGTTCGACATCGTGATTGGCTGGCTGGACGAGATGAGGCCGGTTCTGTCCAACGAAGCCAAGACGATTGTCTTCGTCGGCCCCGACCTGCCCATTCCCAACAGCCTGCGGCACAACATCACGGAGATGGAGCTTGCCCTTCCCGACGAATCGGAGATCGAGCGGCACGTGCGGTTCGCCTGCGAGGGCCTCGAGACCGCAGACGGCAAGAAGGTCGAAGTCAACGAAGGCAAAGTCCCGGAGATCGTGCGGGCCTGCCGGGGCATGACCGAGAGCCAGACCATCGACCGGGTGGCCCTGGCCCTGCGCAAGCACAAGAACCTCAACGGCCGGGCGTGCCAGACCATCCTGCATGAGAAAGCTGGCGTGATCCGGTCGTCCGGCATCCTGACCTATTCCGAGCCGCCGGAGGGCGGGTTGTCCATCGTCGGCGGGTACGAAGCACTCAAGGAGCACGTCCTGCTGGACAAGCCGTGCTTCAGCAAGGAGGCTCGGGCGTTCGGGCTGGAGCCGCCCAAGGGTCTGCTGTTGGTCGGGATTCCCGGCTGCGGCAAGACGCTGCTGTCTCAGGCAATAGCCAGCGAGTTCGGGTTCCCGCTTATCGCCATGGACGTGGCCAACCTGATGTCCAAGTACGTCGGCGACTCCGAGGGGAACATGCGCGAGGCGATCCGCATCCTGGAGCGGGTGGCCCCGTGTGTCTTGCAACTCGACGAGATCGAGAAGGGATTTGGCGGCGTCGGTGATCTGGACGGAGGCGCCTCCCGCCGCGTGTTCGGCCAGTTCATCAAGTGGCTCAACGACCGCACGTCGCCGGTATACGTTGTGGCCACGGCCAACGAGGTGCAATCGCTGCCGCCGGAGTTCAGCCGCAAGGGCCGATTCGACGAGATCTTCGGGCTCGACGTGCCGCAGGAAGCCGAGCGGCGGACCATCTTCGACATCCATCTCACGAAACGCGGCGCGCAGATCGGGGCGGCCGATGTCGAGGCGCTTGCCGCGGCGACGGACGGGTACACGGGGGCCGACATCGAGCAGTCCGTCAAGCTCGGGATGAAGATGGCATTCTCGCAGGGCGCCGCGCTGGGCGTCGAGCACCTGATGGATGCGGTGAAGTCGATCGTCCCGCTCTCGAAGACCGAGCCACAGCGCATCCAGGCGATCCGCGACTGGTGCAAGACCAGGGCCAGGCAGGCCAATCCCGAGCCGAAACGGACCGGGGTCAAGAAGCAACGCAAAGTCACTGTGTGAGGGAGGAGAACCATGAACGCCGAAAACAACGGCCACATCAACCTGTTCGACCTGGGTTATCTAACGGCGCTGTCCATCGGAACGTGGAGCGGCCGCAAGATGATCACCATGCGCGACCTGCGCAAGCTGGGGTTCGACACCACCAAGCTGCCTCCGGCGATCACCAATCCCGGACGCAAGCTCCTGGTGCCCAAGCAGGAGCTACTGGTCATCAACCGTATCGAGCAGCGGGCCCGGACGTATCTGGATCAGTGGTCGGTCCCCTTCGGGATCGGCAACTCCCACTTCGTGCCGCTCAACGTCCTGCCGGAGGTCGAGGAGCAACTCAAGAACCTGCGGGCCGAGTTCTTTGCCGCTGTCGATTCCTTCATCGCCCGGTTCGACCTGATGAAGCAGGCGGTCAACGACGCCCACCCGGAGTTCTGGGAGAACTGCCTCAAGGACGTCTACCCGCCGGACCCGACCGTGCTGCGCGATCGGTTCCGGTTCCAGTGGTTCTTCTTCAAGGTGGCCGGGGCGGGCGTGACCGCCGAAGGGGTCACCCTGGAGGAGGCCCAGGCCGCTGATCGCGTGGCCCGGGAGCGCGAGCAGGAGATGCGGGACAGGATGAAGGAGGAGGTCGGCAACTTCGTCCAGGAGTACGTTTCGGCCATGCGGGCCGAGACCGTGCGCTTCTGTGACCTGTTGTCGGCGCGGGTCAACGGGACGCCGTTCGAGGACGAGGACGCCCCGAAGAAGCTCACTCCCCGCAGCCTCAAGTACTTCCGCAAGTATGTCGACCGGTTCCGGCGGTTCAACATCTTCGGCGACGACGAGATCGAGCAGATGCTGGCGTCGTTCCGCAGCGAGTTCATGGGCGCCGACGAGACGCCCAAGGACTTCAAGGCAGAGGGCGTCAAGAGCACGGTGACCGAGGCGCTGGCGAAGATCCGAGTGAAGGCGGCCAACGACAGCGAGCAGACCAGCCAGTTCGTCAATCGGCTCAAGAGGAGGGTGGTGATCTGACCATGTCGATGTACTGCAACATCAAGACGCAGTTCAAGAACCGGGCGGCGTTGATCGCGGCGCTGATGGAGACCGCCCGGTGGACCGCCGAGCAGATCGAGGTTCATGACGAGCCCCAGCATCTGTACGGCTACCAGGGTGACCAGCGCGAGCAGACGGCCCACGTCATCATCCGGCGGGAGCACGTCGGGCAGGCGTCCAACGACATCGGGTTTGCCAAGCAGGCGGACGGCACCTACGCGGCCGTCATCTCCGAATACGACGGCGGCCGTGATACCTCCAAGTACGGGCCGCGGTGGCAGCGGGCGCTGAAGGAGAGCTACGGCTACCACATCATCAAGGCCCAGCAGGAGAAGCGTGGTCGACGCGTCGAGCGCATCCGCACGCCCCAGGGCCGGCAGCAAGTCATTGTCACCGGCTACCGTTGACACGCCCATGATAACCACAACAGCAAACTACGAATCCGGCCGCCACGCGGTCCGGGGAGAGGCAGGTACGCAGATGAGCGCCATACCTGTGGTTGAATTCGACGAGAACGGCGACATTGTGACGCTCTACACCGACGAGATCGATCTGTATGAGCTCGGCATCATCCGAGAGGTCCGACGCGCGTCGCACGTGGAGTTCGATGAGACCCGGCAGGAATGGATGGTTTTGACGCCTGACGGCGAGGTCGTCCATCGGAATAAGAGCCGTGAGCAGGCGATCGAATCGGAGATAGGGAACTTCAGCCCGGGAGGGCCGCACACGGCCGTAGCGGCCGGGGACCTGGAGGTGTCCAATGGCTAAGTCCATCGTGATCGAGTTCGACGAGAACGGCGACTGCTCCATTGAGGGCCAGGGATTCGTCGGCCCGGAGTGCGACAATGCCCTGCGCGAGATTGAGACGGCGCTGGGGCAGGCGACCAACCGAACGACGAAGCCCGAGTACACGCAACGGCAACGGACGGTGACAAGGCGAACGTCCAGGGCAACAAACCAGAAGCTACCGTGACCGCGGAGCTGCTCGAGATCATCGGTGTGCGCCCCCTCAAGCGTCTGCCCGACGCAGCCACCCTGAGCCGGATGCTCAAGTAGGCCGACCCGAGGAGCGTGGACCGCCTGCGCCGCCTCCTGCGCCGGCTGGTGGTGGATCGTCTGCGGGAGCTGGCCCTGCCACGGTTCGCCGCGTGGACCGACAGGTGATCGGCACACATACGCAGCCGCCACAACGACTGCAACAAGGATCCCGGAACTCGATGAAGGTTGTTACACCGGTGGACCTGCGCCCTTCACGAATGCCGCCACGGGCCGGGAGGTTTCCACGATCTTGAGAAGGGTGCATCGCCAGCCGCGCTGCCCAGAACCGGCGCGACGAACTGAGCAATGATCTCAACGACCTCGGCAAGGTCGGCGGGTCGCTGCTCAGCGTCGATTCGCCTGGCGAACGCGGACCATTGAGCGCGCTTGGCGGCGTCGGACACGAATTCGCGCGAGAGCGCCGTCGGAAGGCCGGTTGGAATCGCTGTGCGTCTTCTGTTGAACGTCGCCCGGACGGCCTTCACGAGCGCACCACCGTCGAAAGACATCGATCGACTCATCACATAGAGGTCGAAGAAGTCTTTCATCCGGCTGTTGGCCATGCCGAGTGCCACCATCGCTTCGAGCTTTTCGGCGATCACCGTTTCCGGCGGATAAGCCGCCATGACCGGCGGGGGAAGGTCCAGGAGCGGACCGAAGGTCGCCTCAGCCGGACCGGGCGTGATGACATCGCCGAAGCCCACGTCGACCTGAACAGGAATCCTGGCCGACCCGAGGTAGCCGGTCAGCTTCACGCGAATGCCTTGGTAGATGTTGTCTTCTCGAATCTCTTCGGCCTGCACTGAAGCTGGTTCGTATCGCATCCCATCCGGTTCGACGTTCGCGTTGCAGACTTCCTGGAACACTCTCCGCAGGTCCTCCACGCTCGGATCGCCCGCGCCCAGCAGGTCCACGTCGACCGTTGGCCGATGCGGCTTGTCCATCCAGATGGCGAACAGCACCGCCCCCTTCAGCGTGAAGCGCGAGGCATGGGGCGTGCGCGTGAGTCGGTACAGGAGTCGCTCAATGGCATAGCGCGTCAGGAGTACGTTGAGATCCTCGCCGCTCTGCTTGACGCGATTCATCAGCCGCTGCTTGACCGACTGGGCGAGAGGGTCGTTTGGATGTCGGGTCATGCCAGCGCCTCCAGATACGGCCGCATGACACGTTCGACCCGGCAGACACGCGCGTACTTCCAGAGTTCGTCGACGGTCGCCCGCCGGCTCCGCAGGCAATCGCGCAGTGCTTCCAGCGCGACATCCAGCCCGACCTTGTTACGGTACTTGAAGCAGTCGGCGACGGTCTTGGGAACGTTGTAGATCGCAACCTCCGAGCGGTCGATCGGCCGCCGCTCGACGCCCGCGGTAAACGCCTCCCCGGACGCCCGGAAGAAGCGCATGCGCGGGTAGTCGATTCTCGGCAGGGCGGACCGCCGCTCGATCATCATCCAGACCTCGTGGGGAAGCTGCGTTCCGATATCGTGGACACGCAGGGCGGACAGCAGGCAGATGACGCCGTGCGGGACGCGTTGCGCCGCCTCGACCAGGGTGATGTAGGCGGAGTAGTCGCCGCCGGGTAGCCGGTACAGCCCGCGCCCTGCCCGTTCGAGCTTGCCCGCCGCGCACAGGCGGCGGAGGTACTCGGGATGGATTCCGTGCTCGGCCAGGTCCCGCACGCGAAGGATGCCCTTCCGGCGGGCCAGGCGGAGGATTTTCTCGGTCGTTGGCGTCCTGCTGGCCATGTGTAGAAGTATCGTACATTCTCAACAAAAGTCAAGACTTTTACACAAGCCGCCGGCGGACGGTCATTGGGTCTGCTCCGTCGTCATGAGCTGCCGCCCGCAGTGCCGACGTTCCCGCCGGCGCAGGATCCGGCCACCCCAAGCAGCCCGTGTGTAGACCCCAAAATGCTGCCAGCCGCACTTGGGGCACACGAGGCCGCGTTCGAGAAGCTCTACGGCTCACGGGATATGGCGAAAGCCAAGGCGGAACTGGAGAGGCTGGCCGAGCGGCTCGGCTGGGACTACGACCTGACCTACCTGGCAGACTTGGAGGTGCCCAATGGCTAAATCCGTCGTCATCGAGTTCGACGAGAACGGCGACTGCTCCATCGAGGGCCGGGGCTTCGTCGGCCCGGCGTGCGACAAGGCGCTGGGCGAGATCGAGACGGCGTTGGGCCAGGCGAGCGGCCGAACCGAAAAGCCCGAGTACACGCAGCGGCAACCGACGGTGCCCCAAAGAGCTTCCGAAGCGAGAAACTCATGACCGCTATGACCGCGATCATGTTCGGGATCACAGCCGCTGCGGATACCCACTCCATGCCGCTGCAGTCGCGGTACCCATTATGGTGAGCTAGGCCCAATGCGCGCGCCCCGCCATCGTTGAGCCGTCTATGCGACGGCGTGTCCCGGACACTTTCTGCCAGTCTTCAGGACGGGCGCCCGATCACGATCCTGCACGAGCAACATATAGCCGCGTCATATTGCATGCAGGAGCAGGCTAATTATCAGGTCGACGGCGCACTGGGCGACAAACTCCGCCACACCATCGTACGAACTCGCCTTCGCAAAGCGCAACTCGGTCTTGACGTACCGCTCCTCGATCTCCTCCCAAGGGATGCCGTCCTGTATCAGACGCAGAATATTCACATCACCAGCTTCAAAACGAAACATCGCCTTGCGCGGCACCGATGCAGGAACCCAGTCTCTTCTGTTGACCCTTACCATCTGGCGTTTCTCGTAGTCGTAGTAATCACGAGCCGCCTGTTTGATAAAGTACCTAATGTTCGATAGCTCCACATTGAACGAAGGATCGCGCTCAGGCACGACATCGGACACCCAGAAAAGGCAAGCCTTAACGCCAGACGTACCGTCAAGCAAATCGTCGAGCGTCGTTTCCGCTCGGGCGACAGTTCCGACTTTACCATCGAGACTGATCAGGCGCACGTTCTGGGCGATTGGACCGAGTTTAACCGCCCATTCATCGTGATACGCGCGGGCTTCAATCGGCTTGACAAGCAAGAGAAACGGCTGCTCCCCCTTGCGAAGATACTTGTTTCGCAATCTCTCCGTGGCCGCCTGTTTCTCCTTTTCCGTCGTGTGTGGTCTGCCTTCGGTCCAGTATGAAACGGTCGCATCGATGAGCGCCGGTGATATGCGCACCATAACAAGAACCGTGGCGACGTGGTGATCGACATGCCAACGAGGCGGGGCGGCCCAATCACTGCGAATGCCCGAACCCGGTGAAACGGTCGCTTGCGCGTCTAAATCGACCAGGATTTGTGCTCTGAACGCGCGCTCAGCCAGGGAGCGTTGGTCCGCTCGGGCGGGCGGACTACTGGTAGGCAGGGTCGATAAAATGCAAAGGCAGAAACATGATCGCCGGGCCATTCTGCACGACCTTAGTGCCGCTAACAGCGCCGGTTTGGACCAAGCCCTACGACCGTCAAACATAGCCCTGAAGCTCCATCTAGGTTGCCACGTCTCTGATACGGCCGGTCGGCTCTTGGCTTCATGCGTGAAAGCGCCGACGGTCGAAAGCCTATCGGTTCCCCCAGAGGCGTGTCAAGGCAAGCCGTCCGCCCCATGAAGCAGCGATAGAGGCTCTTCTCCGTGGATAGTGACCATGACCAGCGAATGCCGGTGTTGCCATCGCCGGGTTCGGCCCGGCGAACGGGTGATGTTCGCGACCGACTGCCGGCTGGAGGGGATCGACGGGGACGGCTACTCGGTCGCCTTCGACGCCCAATCCGAAAACTTGGTCGTGCACCGGGCCTGTTGGGACCGGATGCTCGCCGGCCGGCCCGCGGCCGTTCCCGTTGTGCCCGATAAGGCCGATGAGGTCGAGACCGACGAGTGCGCCTCGGTTGAGCGGACCGACGCGCTCAGTTTCATGGAGTAAAACGATGATCGTTTCCACCATGCTGGACGAGAAGGTGCTGTCGGTGTTCGAGCAAGGCAGGGTCGTGGTCAACAAGGGCATCGCCCACTTCTCGGAGCAGTTCCGCAGGCTGCCGAGGTTCGTGGCGGACTATCTCGTCGCATCGATGGTCGACCCGCAGGACCCCGTGCCCGGCCTGGCCAAGATGGACCGGCTCCTGCGCGAGCACTTCGTCGAGAGCGAACAACAGGAACTGGTGAAGAGCCTCATACGCGAGAACGGCCAGCATCATCTTATCGGCCCGCTGCGCGTGCGCTACGATCAGGGACGCGACATGTACTGGGCCGAGATACCCGCACTGGGAGATCAGTATGTCCGCATTGATCTTTCACTGGTGAGGACCTTCTCGGAGAGTTTGCTTATGGCCGGCGCGTGGGGTAAAATCAGCGTCGCATTTGACGGGCACTTCAGCCTCCGGGGAAAGAAGTTCCCATTCGTCGTTGAGGCGTTCACGCCACTACAAATCACCAAGATCAACGTGGACGCCTGGGTGTCGGCCCGTGCCTCCTTCACTGACGACGAGTGGATCGACCTGCTCATCACGTCGATCGGCTTCGACCCCTCCACACTTCGCCGCGAGGAGAAGGCGTTGTACCTGTTGCGCCTGGTGCCGTTCATCGAGCCCAACGTCAACCTCATCGAGCTGGGGCCGCCGGAGACGGGCAAGACCTTCGCGTTTCGCTCGCTGAGCAGCTACGGGTTCGTGGTGTCCGGCTCGAACACCACGGTGGCCAGCCTGTTCTACAACAAGGCCCGGCGCAAGATGGGGCTAGTAGGGTACCGCGACTGCATCTTGTTCGACGAGATTGCGCACTCGGACTTCCGGGACGAGCGGATCGTGGCCATCCTCAAGGATTACCTCAACACCGGGCATTTCGGCAGGGACACGGACGAGTTCGCCTCGGAGTGCAGCGTGGTCTTCGCCGGCAACATCGAGTGTGACCGGGCGGCCCGGCAGGTGTCAGCCCGCTGCCGCAACCTGTTCGACCCGCTGCCCGAGGTGATGGGCCGGGACTGTGCTTTCCTTGACCGTATTCATGGGTTCCTGCCGGGCTGGTGCGCCCCGCAGGTCTCCGAATCCGGGCTCGCTACGGGCGTCGGCTTCATGGCCGACTACCTGGGCGAGATCATGCACCAGATGCGCTCCCGCAACTATGGCCACATCCTGCTCGATCACGTGGACTTTAACGGGATGGGCAAGCGGAGCGAAACCGCGATCACCAGGATCGCGTCGGGGCTGTTGAAGCTGGTGTACCCGCACAGGACGTCTGCAACGATCCAGCGTGAGGAACTGGACTGGGTCCTGGCCGAAGCCGTGGGGCTTCGCCAGCGGGTGCTCGATCAATTGGCCAAGATGGCCCCGGGTGAGTTCGGACGGGCGAGATTGTCCTGTCGTCTGAGAGGAGTCGCCGCATGATCCGGGCTCATCGCACATCCACCAATCCGCCATTTCTGCCTACCACTTCGACCATGGGGGGCGAACGACGGCCCGCGCGTCCCGCGTGGGGCCGCGGAGGGAGAGAGGATCACATCTTGAACAAAGAAAGCTGGGCAAATGTTTGTAACCGAACCACAAGTAGAGTTAGTCGCCAGGCAGGTCTTTGACGTCGCCGGCGTAGTCGGGTTCCTCGATGCGCACGAGCTGCGCTGGGAAGAACTCCGCCGGAAGATCGACAGCGACCTGGACCTGGGCGACAGGGACCCGGAGTACGTCTGCGAGCTGGCATCGCGTCTGCGGACCATGTCCTTCGACGGGGATGGCGGAGACCACGATGCCCGCATTCAGCACCTGTTCGAAGCGGGACAGGGGAGCCTCCTGGAGCACAACCACTGGTGCTTCGTGGTGTGGAACGTGTCCCGAGGCGTGACCCATGAGCTGGTGCGACACCGCATCGGTGTGTCCTACTCGCAGATGAGCCATCGTTTCGTGGATGCATCCGACACAATCTTCGTGGTGCACCCAGCGATTCGAGAACTGTCCAAGAGCAACCCAACCTTGTTTGACCGCTGGAAGTCGCACATGGCGGCCTCCCGCCAACTCTATGCCGACCTCAGCGGCGCGCTCGGCGCGCTGCGCCCGGATGCCCTGGGCCGGACCGAACACCGCCAAGCGGCCTTGTCGGTCCTGCCGCACGCGGCAGGGGCCCGAATCTTCATCGGAGCCAACACGCGGGCGCTGCGGCACATGATCGAGACGCGGGCCCATCCGGCAGCCGACCCGGAGGTCCGGTGCCTCTTCGTCAAGCTCTTCCTGATTATGCAGCGCGTGTCACCCCTGCTGATGCACGGGATGCGGGTGGTCGCGCTCGATGATGGGAGCAAGGGCGTCGAGTCCGCGTACCGCAAAGTCTAAACCCAAGTCCACTACTTTTGACCGCCCTGGCTTGTTGTGACCAGAACCGGGAGCGGTCCGTAAAACCATTCCGGAGAGATCGAGACATGGACGATCCACTGTCTGGGTTCAGGCTCTACGTCAGCATCGAACTCGGGCTGGCGGAAGAGACCTTGGCCGCCTACGTGCGCGACGTGACCGCGTTCCTGTCCCTCAATGGGAATCGGCCGTTCACCGCCAAGTCGGTCGAGGACTACGTCCGGCACCTGTTCGAGTTTGGGCTCAAGGCCAGCAGCGTCCGGCGCAAGTGCATGAGCGTCCGCTGCTTCTACCGGTTCCTGGTGGACGAGGGGAGGCTGGACCGGCAGGAACTGACCCTGATCGATCCCATCAGGGTCCGGCGGGAGAACCTGCCGTCCCTTGAGCCTGGGGAACTGAAGCGGCTCATTGCAGCGGCCCATGGTCCCAACGCCCTGCGCAACCGGGCGATCGTCCACGCGCTGTACGGCAGCGGGCTGCGGGTCAGCGAGCTGTGCGGCTTGAACCTGGGCGACTGCAACCTGGAGCAGCGATGGGCACGGGTGGCCGCCGCGGGTGCTGCCGGTGACCAGCAGCTCGCCCGAGCTGATCGAGGCGTCGGCCAGGCCGCCGAACCGAGGCACCAGCGCATTGCGGGCCGTCGCGTCGTGAGCCTTGAAATCGTCGAAGGTCACCTCGGTCTTGTCGGAGTAGAGGCCGCTGTAGCCGGTGCCAAAGCCGGTGTTGGCGCCGTAGGTGAAGCTCACCGAGCTCACCGAGGCCTCCACCTGCCCCTGCGTGCGGGCCACCTTGACCGTGTAGGCCGTCGAGTCGTTGATGGTGGTGCTGGCACTGGCCAGAGCCGAGCCCCAGGAGTTGCCGGTGATCTTGTGCAGGGCGATCTTGCCGGCGTCGCGGTCCAGGACCACGGCGTAGAAGCTGTCGTCGCCGTCGTGGGCGAAGACCAGGCCGGCCTTGTTGGTCGAGGAGCCGGTCGGGAAGGTGACCTCTACTTCATAGTTGACGA